>Ga0214473_10000283_pt1 | contig 70938 bp, 56 predicted proteins | sample RVTome_7_FD_203509 | JGI IMG/M metagenome (GOLD analysis project Ga0214473, IMG submission 203509) | Soil microbial communities from uranium-contaminated site in the Upper Colorado River Basin, Wyoming, United States - RVT98D197 | ecosystem: Environmental > Terrestrial > Soil > Contaminated >...
CGCAAACCACAGAGCGGGATACGCCTGGCATGTTCTTGCCACACGCAGTAGCTGCGGTCGAACAAGATGCCGCCTTCGCTACACCTTTGGTTGCGGCTGAGCGCACCGAAGCCGCGCCAAGTCCATCAGCGTTCATCTGCGGTTCCAGGTGTTAGTTCAGGATCAACGCACCTGAGCTTACGGCGAAGTTGTCCAGCCAGGCATCCGCGCCGCTCAGGGCCATGCCCTCGGAGCCGCCGCCGAGGATGACGTAAACCGGCGTGCTCGCCCAGCGGCCCTTCAAGAGGCCCGTCACCGTCTGCCAGGCATTGGCCTTGCCATAGCCTGTGTGGCTGAAATACAGCTCGTCGGCGGCGGGGTCGTAGGACATGTAGAGCGTTCCGCCATCGGAGGACCGGTCGGCAACGACCTCCTGCACCCATGACCCGTCGCGCACTTCATAGAGATAGAAGGGCCCGCTCTCGAAGCAGCCGGCCTCCAGCTCGGCCCACTGCATCGCCGACGGGTCCAGGCTTGGAACGATGCCGAACGTCACGCGTCCGTTGCCGCCGCTCTGTGGGCTAAAGTGAAAATCGACTTTGATGGCGAAGGGCTTGGTCGCGTCCAGCCGCCAGCCCTCGGCGGCGTAGATCGCATCGACATTTTCGCTCTGGGCAATCGCCTCCACTTCGAGCCGGCCATTGACCTCTTTCAGCCGGACACGCTCAGGCTCCGGCTGATACAGCATCCACAACGGCCCCGCCTTGCCATCCTCGAAATCGTCCGCCGGTAATTGCCATGCTAATCGCGGATAATCCTTCCCTTCGAGAATCCACCACAAATCCTCCGCGCCATTTGCCGTCTCGCCCACGAAATCCCACCCGGCATCAAGGAACGTCTTGGCCTTCTGCATCTCGGCTGTCGTCTTGCCTATGCCGCCAGCACTGACGGTCAAACCGCTGGTTTCCACATCCCAGAAGCAATACGTCACCTGGGCATCGTTCTTGCCTATAAGACCGCCGGACTGTTCGTTCCCAGAAATGATGCCGCTTGAATAGCAGCGAGTGACCTTTCCCGCATAGTTGAACCCAACAAGCCCACCAACTCTGGTGACTCCCACAACGTCGCAATCGGAATAGCTGTTGTCTATGTACCCAGGAAATGACCACCCTTCAAATCTATTACTCCACCAATCACCATTTTGTCCTACTAAGCCGCCCACATCCATGCGTCCCGAAACTGCGCCGGAGGCATAGCAGCCTGCGATTGTGCCGTGGCTCACCCCCGCCAGCCCGGCGACACAGTCTTCTGAGCCCCTTACGTTCACACGGACTACTCCGAGGTCTTTGACCTTGCCAGTGAGCCAGCCGAACAAACCAAGGTATCCCGAACCATTGGTTGTGAGATCCGATATCGTGTAACCGTTGCCGTCAAGAACGCCGGTGAACGGCGTTCCGCCAATCCCCCATTTTGTCTGGTTGACATCCGGCGCGATGACAGCCCTATCGAAGCCCTTGCCGCCGGGGAGGTTGGGGTCCAGGTCGATGTCGGCGGTCAGGATGAAGTGCTTGTCGTAATCTTCAGGAGTCTCGCCAAGGGTGATCAAATCCGCGGCTGTTGCGATCTGGTAGGGGTCGTTCGGTTCTCCTACGCCGCCGGCGTACTTGCGCTGGGCGACGGCGTCCAGGGCGTAGGAGAACATATCGGCGCTATTCGGCGGGGGGGTTGTTCCACCCTTGAGGGTGACGCTGCCGTCAGCAAGAGTCAGCGTGATCAGGACGTTGCTTCCATCATCGGCTGCGCCCTCGAACTGGATGGTTGTCCTGTCGATGATGACGCCGGCCAGCTCGGTCATGTTGAATACCGCGTTCGGGTCGAGGGTGTGCTGATCGGGGCTGTCATCCACGGCGTTGGCATCCACTCGGCCGAAGGAGGCCGTGCCCGCCTCGAAATCGAGTGTCAACAGGAATGTACCGGTGATCGCGTAGGTCCTGTGAATCCCGGCTATCCCGCCAGTCTGGGTGAGTGTGCTCTTGTCGGGGACAAAGCCGTAGGCGCTCGTTTGACCCGCCCGAGCCGCCTGGGCGTCCAGGGCGAAGACAAAGAAGTCCGCGCTGTTGGGCGGCGGTGTCGTTCCGCCCTTGAGGGTGACGGGGCCATCAGCAAAGGTCAGCGTGATCAGGATGCTGCTTCCATCGTCCGCTGCGCCCTCGAAGCGGATGGTTGACCTGTCGATGATGACGCCTGCCAGGCCGGTCATATTGAAGACCTCGTTCGGGTCGAGGGTATGCCGAAAGGGGCTGTCGTCAACGGCGTTGGCATCCACCCCGTCGAACGAGGCCGTGCCCGCATCGAAATCGGCCGTCAACTGGAACGTGCCGGTGATCCTGTAGGTCCTGCGAATCCCCGCAATCCCGCCGGTCTGGGTGATTGTGCTTTTGTAGGGTAGGAACGTGTATGTGCTCGTCTGGCTCGCCTGAACCGGCGGGGCGAACAGAGTGATGCAAAGCGACGCAAGCAATGCGGCACACAGAATCCGCGTGTGCAACGAGTTGCACACCCTACGCTCTGTCGCCATGCGACTTCCAGATAAACCCGACATATTCTGTCCTCCTTTAGATAGGGTTTAGAGTCTCTCCCCTTGACAACAACAATTCTATCACCTATTGGACTGACAGTCAAGGAATTTGCAAGGCGACAATCCCCCGGAATTTGTTTGCCAAGCCCATTTTCTCACCTCCGAATCCATAGGAATGCCCGGCGCAGAGCATCATTTGAACTTGGGCGGGAGGCCTGCTTGCTTACAGATCACGGCGTTTGACCGACACGCTCAACCTCCACCGCAAGTTGTTCGATCAAGGCATTTCCTGCGGGGATTTCTTTGCCGAGCTGCCCGTATGCGAGCACCATCTCGCGTAAGGCATCCCGAAGCATGGCCCGACATTCCTCCAGGTCCTTGCCTTCCGTGACAACTTCGGGCCACTCGACCAATTGGCCCAAGTAGCCGGAGTCGATCTTGGTATATTTGGCGGTGTAGCTGATCATAGCGGTGCAATCTCCCGAAAAGGGCTGTCTATTTTCTGATAGTCTAACCACTTTGGCGTCATCTGTCAAGTCCGTTCAGAAGCAGACTCTGCCCCGGAGGCCGGGATTTTCGGCTTTGAGGCCAACGGCATACCGAGTCGTTGTTGAGAAAATAGGGCATGGTTCAGAACAGGGTAACACTTTTCTGTACCCCCAAGTTGCCATTTTCTCCGCAACTCCTGTTTCGATAGGCTGTTATGATTGTTCGTGCCCATTGCACCAGCTTGAAAAGTGTTACCTTTGGGCATATGAAATTGAACCATGCCGAAAATAGCCCTACCGGAGGCAATAAAGCGATAAATCCGCCCAACGTATGGCGGATAAATCCTACCCACAATCATGACGTGCACCTTCCGCCCGGGTTCCGGTTTTGGCAATTTTCTTGACCGGCGGGGCAGTTTGCCTTCTAATGGTACGCCAGGGTGTTACAAACGGTTCGTAACATCATCAGCGACGTAATAACCATTGGAATAAGAAAGGTTCAGAAGAGATGAAGATCAGTCAACGAGCCCAGGATGTGCCGCCTTCGGCCACCATCGCTGTGACTTCGCGAGCCGAGGAACTCAAGGCCCAGGGCGTGGATGTCGTCGGCTTCGGCGCCGGCGCGCCGGACTTCGACACGCCTGACTATATCAAGGACGCCGCCGTCAAGGCGCTCAAGGAGGGCAAAACAAAGTACACTTCCGCCGCGGGGATAATCGAGCTGCGAAAAGCCATTGCCGACAAGCTCAAGAAGGAAAATGGTCTCGATTACAGCCCGGAGCAGATTGTTGTCAACATCGGCGGCAAACATTCTGTTTACGAAGCCATGCAGGCGGTGCTCGACCCGGGTGACGAGGTCATTCTGCCTGCGCCTTACTGGGTCACCTACCCTGAAGCCATCAAGCTGGCCGGCGCGACGGCTAATATCGTTGAAACCGACGCGAGCACCGGCTACAAAATCACCCCGTCCCAGTTGCGCAAGGCCATTACGGAAAAGTCCACAATGCTCGTGCTCAACTCGCCCAACAATCCGGGCGGTTTCACCTACACGCCCCGCGAGCTGAAGGCCATTGCCAAAGTCCTCGAAGGGACGAACGTGAACGTTCTTTCCGATGAAATCTATGAAAAGCTCATCTTTGGCGATACCGAGTTTGTGAGTTTTGCGGCGTTGAGCGATGATGCTTATCACCGAACTCTTACACTAAACGGATTCAGCAAGACGTTCAGCATGACCGGCTGGCGTCTCGGATACACAGCAGGGCCTCTGGAAGTCATAAAGGCTATGGCGCGTCTGCAGGACCACATGACCTCAAACGCGGTGACCTTTGCTCAGTATGCGGCCGTCGCCGCCCTGGGCGAGCCGGCGGCTGAGACCATCGAGCGCATGAGAAAAGAGTTCGAGCGGCGGGGTCAATACATGGCCAAGCGGCTCAACGCTCTCGAAGGCGTGCTGTGCCCCGAGCCGACCGGCGCGTTTTACTGTTTCCCTGATGTTTCGAGCCATTATGGCCGAAATATGAAAGGGGTGAAAATCAAGGGCAGCATGGACTTTGCAAAAGCCCTTTTGGAGCAGGCTAACGTCGCCGTCGTTCCGGGCCTGCCGTTTGGGTGCGATAACAACGTGCGGCTGAGTTTTGCCTGTTCGCTCGAACAAATCACGAAGGGATTAGACAGACTGGAAAAATGGCTAAAACGGTAAAGAGAAGGAAACGCAACGCCGCGTCCGCTGTCGTAGAGGCGGACGATTTGTCCGTCTCTGAACAGACAGCAACCACTGAACGCCGCGCTCTGGCGGGCTGGCCCATGATTGTCGGCTGGGCGGCCATGCTGATTTTTGCCCTTCAAGCCTGCACCCACATGGTGGCCGCCGGCGATACGTGGGTTGCGATGTCGTGCGGGCGGCATTTTGTCAATCACGGCGTCGATACGGTCGAGCCGTTCAGTGCAAATTCCCACAAGCCGGGCCCGACGCCCGAAGAGATCAAGACCTGGCCTAACTGGGCACAGTGGATCGCCAACACGGTCGGCCTCGAAACGGTCAGGCGATGGCATCCCACCGGCTGGATCAATCAGAACTGGCTGACCCATGTGATCTTCTATCTGCTGGTTCCCAAGTCCTCCTACGCGGACGGCCTGAGCTTCTCATCCAATGCCCTGGTCTATTGGAAGTTCGCCGTCTATATCCTGACCATCATCTGCGTCTATTACACGGGGCGCCTTCTCGGGGGCCATCCGGCTCTGTGTGCCGTCGTTTCGTGTTTTGCCCTGTTCGCCGGACGGTCGTACATCGACATTCGCCCACAGGGCTTCTCCAACCTGCTGGTCGCGGTCTTTCTGCTCATCCTGGCCCTGACGACGTATCGAAACGTACTTTATATATGGCTGATCGTCCCGGTGACGGTTTTCTGGTGCAACGTCCACGGCGGGTACATTTACGTCTTCATCATGCTGGTTCCGTTCGTGGGGCTTCATCTTCTGAGCAGCTTCTCGAAAAAAAGATTCCGTTCGATCGGGCTAAGGGGCGTCTATCACACCGTCGGGGCGGGCGCAGCGACTCTCCTTGCCGTCATTTTACTCAATCCGTTTCACTTGACGAACCTCACGCATACGTTCGTCATCAGCTTCAGCAAGCACGCCGAGCGCTGGCGTGACATTCACGAATGGCAGTCGGCTTTCGACTGGGAGAACCGGGTCGGCACGGGATTCCCATTTCTGGTGCTGTACATTCTGGGCATCGGTCTGGTTCTGCTCTGGGTGTTCTCCCGATTCCTGATGCCCAGGCTGCTCAAGGCGCCTAAGAACGAGCTTGAGGCGCAGAGAAAGCTTTTCGGGATCTTGTCGAGAATCTTCGGGGCCGCCGCGTGCGTGTTCGGGTTCTGGGTGACGTTTATCAGTCTCTCTTTTCTCTGGCTCGATCCGGGCAGCTTCTTCATTTGCGCGGTTTTCGCGCTGCTTCTGATGCTGAGCGTCTATAAGAACGTTCACTTGATCTACCTGGCCGTCCCGCTGATTCTGCTGGCCGTCCTGTCCGGCGATGCTCAGGCCGGCTATAACGGCAGATATTTCTATCCCTTCGTCATCGTGCCCGCTTACGTTGTACTGCACATTTTGGCTTCGCTTGTCTCAAGAACGGTCAAATACGAGCGTAGGAACGTCGGCTTTGTTGCCGCCGCGGCGGCGGTTTCGATGCTCTTGATGCTCTTGATCTTCGATCCGTTCAAGTTTGACAAGCCTCTCTGGCACGTGGGGCAGCTCCTTGACCTTCAGCGCCTCTCGCGTCCCATCTACGAACGCAACCTCGGCTTCAATTACGAGCACCTGTTCGATGGCCTCTATGTGATCAACGTCCTGGCCGCTCTGATTTGGCTTGGAATTCCCTTCTTGAAAAACGCGATCCGTCAGGCGGTGAAAGAGCCTGAAAACCCGCTGCTGGACGAAGCCTATCAACGACCCAGGATCGACTTAGGGATGATGGTCATCGCGGCCCTGACGATTTACATGGCGGTCCGGTCCCGCCGGTTTATTCCGATTGCAGCCATTGCAGCCTCCCCGGTCGTGGCGATGCTGTTCGATCAAATCATCCAGATGTTTTCCGCGTCGAGGAACTTTCACACGCGGGATCGTCTGATGGTATCCCACATGCCGGCCGGCGTGCAGTTGTTTTGCACAATCGCCGGCGCGGTGGCGGTTCTGTCCTTGGGCACAGCCTGGGGCGTCAAGTTCAAGCACGTCTATCTCGATGCCTGGCCATCCGACCCCAAACTCAATTCGGTCTTCATACGAATGACGGCCTCCGACGCCAAGCCTTTCTCCGCCATGAAGTTCATCAAGGACAACAAGCTGTCGGGCAAAATGTTCAACTACTGGACCGAAGGCGGCTTCATCGCCTGGGGCCAGGAGCCTGATCCGAACACGGGAAGAACGCCGCTGCAGTTGTTCATGGACGGCCGGGCCCAGGCGGCCTACAACGTCGGCACTTTCGACCTCTGGTCGAACATCATGGCAGGGGGCCAAATCACCGCGCAGGCTATTCAGCGCTCCGAAGCCCGAGGACAGCCTATGACATCCGCCGACTACCTCAAGATCGGTCAGTGGATGGATGAGCAGATGCAGGCCCATGATATCTGGGTCGTTATGATGCCCGCGGCGGTTTTCGGCGACCCGGAGCAGAAGACCTCCTACCACGCCATCAAAGGGCTCGAATACAATCCCAATTGGAGGCTCATTTTCCTCGACCGCGAGCAGAAGCTGTTTGTTGACGTAAGGACGCCGCAAGGCAAGGAGCTTTTCGAGGGCATATTGACGGGGCAAACCATCTATCCGGATGAGGCTCATCGGAACCTCATTCTCGCCCATACGTATTATTTGTATCTGCCCGAATTGGGCGATAGGAAGAAGGGTTTTGCGTATGCCCTGGAGGCATTCAAACTGGAGCCGTCGGCAACGCCCTTGCTGGAGATCATGGGTTTCGGCGCGAAATACCTCGATTTGAAACCCGAAGTCGACAAGGTCTGCGAAGCGTACATGGAGGAATTCACGCAGAAAAAAGACCTCTGGGCGCAGCAGGACGGTTATCGCCTGCGAATTGAGGCGGCGCGGCTGGCCTGTTTCCATTTGAAGACCATCGCGCAGGCCAGGGACAATACCGAAGTCGCAGCGCGTTACGGCCAGAAGGACAATGAATACCTGGATGAGATAGGCTGGTTGTCTGGGAGCAAGAGGTGGTAATGGCTTCCGTCAGCGTTTTTCTTCCCTGTTACAATGAGCAGGGAAATGTTGGCCGGACCGTCGAAAACGCCCTGCGGGTCCTGGAGAAGCTCAACGCCGATTTTGAGATTATCATCGTGGACGACGGCAGCTCGGACGGCACCGCGCGAATCGCCGACGAGATCGCCGGCCGGGACAAGCGCGTCAAGGTCGTGCACCATGACCGTAATCGCGGGTATGGAGCCGCGCTGCAATCCGGCTTCGCAGCGGCTACGAAAGAGTTGGTTTTCTACACCGACGGCGACGGCCAGTTCGATATGAACGAGATGCCGCCTTTGCTGCCCTTGATGGAGCATTGGGACATTGTGAGCTGCTACCGGCTCAATCGCCGGGATCCCCTCATACGCAAGATCAACGGCTGGGCATGGACGAAGCTGGTTTGTCTGCTGTTCGGCCTGAAAGTCCGCGACGTCGATTGTGCGTTCAAGCTGTACAAGAGGGAGATTTTCGAGCGGATTGAGCTGTCGAGCACCGGCGCCCTGATTGACGCCGAGGTCCTGGCCAGGGCCGCCGGGAAGGGGTATCGTATTACGCAAAAAGGCGTGCATCATTATCCGCGGACGGCAGGCGTGCAAACCGGCGCGAAGCTCCGCGTTGTTCTGCGCGCCTTCAAGGAGCTTTTCAAGCTGCATCGTCAAATTCGCAGCGGGCACTGACGGCCGGAACCGAGCGAGGCTCTGAGGGTCTGACACAAGATATGAGCGAAGGAAAGGTCAATCTATTCGTTTATGGTTCGCTGCGGGACAGCTCGATTTTCGAGTCGGTCTGCGGTTTGCGTTTTACCAGGAAGGCCTCCAAAATCGACAACGAGACCCTTTTCGCCGAGCCTGCTTTGCTTCCGCACTATCGAGGCGTCAGCCCGGACAACGTCTATTTCTACGCTATCGAGGCGCCATCCTCAAGAATCGAAGGTCTGGTCATCCATGACGTCCCCGCCAGGGCCATGACCGAAATTGACAGGTACGAAGGCAAACGCTACGAAAGGCAAACGATCCGAGTCAACACGGCGCACGGGTCCGTAGAGGCGCAGGCCTATTTGGTCTCTCACGACTCCATGAAAAAGCACTTCGGCGACAGGTTCCACGTCAACCTGATCCACGAGCTTTGGCTGCGAAAGCGCATCGAGAAGTTCATCAAGCGGCACATTCGCCCGGGCGACCGGACGGTCGATGCCGAATCGGAGCGCGGGGCCGACCGGGAGCTGCTGGCCACCACCGAGCGGGACCTGGTCATGAGCCATTATCGCACGGACGCCGTCAGCGACTATTATCTCGAGCACGAGCTGGACCGCCCCCGGCCGAGCATCAAACACCTGTACGACGACCGCGAGGCCGAGCCATTTGTCAGGAACTACCTGGCCATGGTCGTCAGGCAGGTCCTGCTCAACCAGCTCGACGAGCACCTCCAGTCCCACTACCGATTTGAGATCGAGCGGCTGCGCAGCTCCGAACGGTTCTTCATCCGGTCGATCAGCCTGCTTGTGGCGCTGCGAATGATCAACAGAAACCGCGAGACGGTTGATTTGATCGTCAACAAGTGCCTTCAGGCAATGCCATTCCCAAAGAGCGATCTGATTGACTACGTGAAGTACGCCGTCCGGGCGGCCAAGAGCATGTTCGACTCTCGCGTGGCCGAAAGTCACCTGGCCCACGTTCGCTCGAATCTTCAGACCGGGCTGGTTCCGCTCGGCTTTGAAATGGAGTTGAGCAATCTCGGCGCCGCCGCCGTCCAGCCGCAAAAAAGCCTCCAGAAAGTCTCCGACCCGGTCTATGACGGATTCAAATACTTCTATGACTTTCACCTGGACATTCTGTGCTGGAAGCTGGGCGGCTACGTGGACGACCACACCGGCGCGACCGACCAGGGCAGACGCTGCGGCTTCCTGGAGCTGGCGCCGGGAAGACTGAGCATCGCCGGTGAGCTGTCCCGGCCGGCGACGGCCGACCCGTGGCTGCTCAATCAGTTGATCCACGAGATCGCGGATTTCTACGATGTGCGCCCGCACAGCCTGCATCTGTCTTTGCAGCTTCGACGCAGACAGCTTGACAAGCAGAAGATCCTGCCGCTGGGCTTCGTCAAGTGCCTGCTGGCTCTCGGCGGCGGTCCCGAGCGCAAAGAAACGGGCAGGTTGTGGGTATCGCGGATGGGACACGATGAGATAAAGCAGTTCCAGCTTGGTGAGGAGCTTGTCTTCGCCCGGACGAGCAAGCGGCGGTGGTACCTGGGCGGCGACGATATCGCGAACAAGCCCCCGGCGCAGGCCACCACGAACGTCCAACAGTACAAATTCATCCGCCTGGACAAAAGGGTCAATTACGAGCCGCTGATCATGTGCCTGAAGGGGCTGCAATTGGCGTACAATCCGTCCGACTACCTGACGGTCGAACAACTGCAAAACGACCCGTGGCTGCGGGAGCAGTACGAAGAGTTGAAAAAATGGGCGGTTGAACCTGATGAAATCAGCCGTCAGACGATAGACCGATTCGTTGCGATGGTTCAAACCGGCTTGATGAACGAGGGGCACCGCCAGCCGGTTCACAAGCTGCATTATATAGACTGGGCGCTCAGCGCGATCGATACCCAATTGCGGACGTTCAACCAGCAGCTACGGCAGAGCTGCCCGGACTAATTCGGCCTCTCGGGCATCTCGTTGAGCTTTTCCTTGATGAACTTGGCCGTATGCAGGGCGGCCACCTTGCCGAACGCGACGGCTTTGTGCATCCCGGTGTTGAATGATTCGACGAACTCCTCGCTTGTGATCCGTTCCGCCTGCCCTGTGCGAGAAGGCAGCAGTGAACCGAGGGCAAGCGGCTTTGTGTTCTTGGGCGCGGGGGCCAGCGTGTAGATGGCCGTTGCAAAGCCGGCAAAATAAACGATCAGAAGGAAAATAAGTTTGGATCTCCAGCCGCTCACGATGATTCTCCCCGAAGGAAAATTGCATTATCGGCGGGTTCCCCCCCAGCCGGTCTCTTTCGTCTTCCTCTACTAAATATGTAGTATATAGAAGGGGCAATGCCAAACGAAAAAGGGGAGTTTTGTTTTGGCTCCGGCTCCGCTGATGCAGTATAATTTGCCCAGATTCGAGAGGAAAGATTGGGCTATATAAGAGAGCGAAGAGATTCTACGCATGGATAAAAGAAAAGACTTATCCCGCTCATTCAAGAAGCGATTACTGGTTTGGCACAGTGCCATTCTCTCACAAGTCTCTCTTCATCATTTGATTCAAATGCTCCTCTTAGTTTATTAAACAATTCTTCGCGATACCGATACACGTATTTTAGACCTAATGTCATTCTTGTCCTTCCTCCTTTTCCAACAAGAACTATAGAATTATCATATATTTTCTCACAATTAAGCATCCATGTATATGCCATAAGACCTTGTCTTATAACAGGTTGTAAAAACTGTGCATCGTGACTATTAAGATTTGTACGATTTTCCGTGGAAAATAGTTGACGCGAACCATTCATAGCTTACAATGCCGTTAGATTGGAACTATTAAGATAAGGAATTAGATTATGGAAACAGAAAATAAACAATTGAATTTTCCTTATGTATCGTATCCAACGTTCAAGGCGTTCATAAACCATCTCCACGACACAGTAGTTACTGAACAAATCGACAACAGCATGATGCCTCAAAATATTTCTGGCAGTGCCCGTGCAGCCGTAACCTCTGCTTTGAAGTCTCTTGGGCTTATCGATGCTCAGAATAACACTACTCAAAAACTCAGAGACCTCGCAAAGGCTTATGACACTAAAGAATGGGCGGATGCAGTGAGAAGAAACATCCTTTCGGCCTATGCTGGTATTACAGGGAATATCAACCTGAAATCTGTTACCAGAAAACAGGTTGACGATTTGTTTGCGGATATAACTCCACAAATGAAAGACAAGTGTATTCGATTCTTTTTGACCGCAAACAAAGAGGCTGGCATTGAATATTCGCCTCATCTGAAAATCAGAAGAAGATTCTCCCAAAAACGCACAGGTGGCAAAGCGACTCAAAAAAGCACAGAGATTCCTAATTCGGCACACCAACCACCGGGTGAACAAAACGATGATGGAAAAACGCCTGCTGGTGTATTTGACCTTCAAATTCCAATCGCGTCCAATGGCCGTTGCTTTATTAGATTTCCGTTGGATATAACCACAGACCAATTTGAGGTAATAAAAGTTTCCCTTGCGTCTATCGAACTTATTGCAAAACAAAACACAGGAAGCAAAAAACAATGAACGTACAGACACAGGTAATGGACCGCGAAAACTGCCTTTGGCAGTATAACTCTGACTGTACACAGTTGGTGTATGCGCACCTCTGCGTATGGGCGTCCAAAGCCAGCCGGAACGGAGTCCAAATCCGTGCGGTCCAGCTTGTGTCCTAACTATAACGGAACGCTTGAGCAGTAACTCTAGCGTTTCTAAACCGAATCTTGACCCAAGAGCCGAAAGACTCAGCCTATTGCGGGTATTATATCCCATTTTAGGCTTTTCGGTCAAGCAAAAAAGAAAGGACCGAAAATGCCTTCTCCCACACACTACCCCAAACCGTTTTAGCCTTATTGAATTGCGTCAACAATACGACACGCCTGAGAAATGTTTGGACCTCTTGGAATCGCTTAGATGGCCCGAACGCCGTGTTCGCACTGTGAATAAACGCATAGAGCCTGTGCTTGTGTGCCGTGAGCATGACAAGAGCAGGTTCTTCGAAAACGTACTAAAGCACGGGAAGACCGTGTACAAAAGGCAATAGCTGAAAGAAGTCAAACATGCGTTTCTTTATCGAGGATGTGGCTTAGCATCCGGCCAACCCTGGCGACTTGGTCTTTGGTCAGGTGATTGTGGAAGGGCAGGGCGATAGTGCGTTCGCTTGCGGATTCGGCGATGGGGAAATCGCCCGGGCTGTAGCCGAATTGCCCGGCGACAAAAGGCATCAGGTGCACGGGCGGAAAATAGTTGCCGACTTCGATATCGCGGCTTCGCATCTCCTCCAGGATCCGGTCCCGGTGCTCCCGCGTGAAGCCCTCCGCGAGGCGGACCACAAAGACAAACCAGCTCAGGTCGCAATCCTTCGGCTCGGCGGGCACGATGAGCCGGCCTTCATCCGCTAACATTTCCCGGTACCACTGCGCAACCTGCCTGCGTTTGGACTTGATTTCGTCGATTCTCGAAAGTTGCGCGATCCCCAGGGCGCAGTTGATATCGCTGAGCCGGAAGTTGTAGCCCAGCCTTTCGTGCGCCAGCCAGCCGCCGTCTTTGGCGCGTCCCTGGTTGCGAAGCGATACGCACGCATCGGCCAGAGCGTCGTCGTCGGTCAGAATCATGCCTCCTTCGCCCGTGGTGATCTGTTTGTTGGGATAGAAGCCGAACACGCTCATCCTGCCGAACGTGCCCGCCTTTCTTCCTTTCAGCGCCGAGCCCAGGGCCTCGCAGCTATCTTCAATGACGGGCAGGTTATGCGTTCGGGCGACCTCACAGACCCGCTCGAAGCCGGCGGGATTGCCGAACACCTCGACCGGCAGAACCGCCTTCGTCCTGCGGGTAATTGCGGACTCAATCTTCGCCGCGTCGATGTTCAAGCTGACTGGGTCGATATCGACAAAAACCGGCATGGCGCCGGTCATCATAATTGAAGTGGTCGAGGCGACGAATGTAAACGGCGTCGTGACGACCTCGTCACCAGGCCCGATTCCCATCGCCGAGGCGCACAGGAACAAGCCGCTGGTGCCGCTATTGACGGCGACGGCGCGTTTGCGGCCGACGTATTCGACGAACGCCCGCTCGAACTGGGCCACCCTGGGACCGAGCGACAGATTCGGGCCGCGAAGCACCTCGCAAACGGCTTCGATTTCTCTATCTGTAATGTCCGGCCGCGACAAGTGTATCTTCATACGACGCTCGATACTCGATTCTCGACGCGCATCAAGCGTCTGGCATCGAGGATACAGGCGCTAAAGGCAACGCCACAACGGATTTTCGATTCATTCGATCTTGCTCAGGACAAGTTTACGAATGCTGATTGCCGATTTTAACCGTGCCATGGCGAGGGCACAAATGGAAAATCGACACTCGACAACCGGCAATGGGGTTATGGGACCTCGCCGGCCGAAGGCGGTGACTTATTTGCAGCCCACGCGAGAATTACGCATCTGCGTTAAACAACAGGCCCTTTAGAGCCGAAGATACGTACGGTTTTAGATACTCAGTGGCGGGAATCCAGATATGGCTAAAGGCAAGAATGTACTCACGACGGGCGATGTAGCCCGGATTTGTCACGTTGCTCCGCGAACCGTATCGAAGTGGTTTGACAACGGCCAGCTCAAAGGCTATCGCATTCCCGGCAGTAAAGACCGGCGCATACCCCTCGGCGAGCTGATTCGTTTTATGAAAGTGCATAACATGCCGACGGCCGAGCTGGCGGTCGGCAAAATCCGCGTGCTCATCGCCGACAGCAACGCGCAGACGGCTTCGGCCCTGGCCGGCGTGCTCAAGAGCAAGGCCGACTACGACGTGCAAACCGCCCGCAGCAGCTTCGAGACGGGCGCGATCGTTCGGACGTTCAGCCCCCATGTTCTGCTGGTCAGTTTTCTATCCGACGGCATCGACGCGATGGGCGTCTGCAAAGGCATTCGGGAAAACGAGGACCTGCGGACGATCAAGATTATCGCGATGGCGAGCGACCTGAGCGATTCCGAGGCGGCGGCCCTGCTCGGCAAGGGCTTCGACGGCCATGTGTCCTACGCCGCCGACCCCACAGAGGTCATCAAGAGAATAGAAGAAGCGATAGCCATCATCTACTGACACTGCTACGGGACTTGCCGCGGACTTTCGATGGTTTAACAAGTTCGAAGCACGCAATCCGAGGCGGAAATCCGAAGCACGAAATCCGAAATCCTAAACAAGCACAAATGACCAAAGCCCTAATGTTCAAAACTCGCGTGCCTTCGGCCCGTGTTTAGGATTTCTGTCATCTGAGATTCGGATTTAGGATTTTACAGCTTGGCCACTAACTGTGTTATTCCAAACAGCAGGGGGGGTCAGTAATCTTTGTAGTGTCTCATCCACTCGGGCCAGTCGGCTGACCGGGTCAGGCCGGCCATGGTCCACGGGCCTGTGACGTCGAAGCTGCGATGCCATTTCAGCGTCCACAGCTCCTTGAGCCCGACTTTTCTCGTGGTCCAGTCCATAAATAGAACATTCACTGTCCCATCGTGGCGGTCGATGCAGAAGATACGCATCTCGTTGCCCTTTGTTCCTACGCCGGTGCGAGGTTCCCCATCGTAAGAGGGAGGGAAGTCGGTCGGGAATGGCTGGCCATCGGCTCGCCAGGCGCCGTCGGCCATCACCGGCGCGTTGCTCAAGCCCTTGTGATTCGTGTTTCTCCAGTAATCTTCGAGCTTCCGTCCGTCGCTGGTGTCATCGCTGTCATAGACCCACTCGTTGAGTGAGTAGCTGCCCGCCCCGCCCGGCAGAGCCGAATATCGCACCGGCGCCCCCTCGACCTGGGTCTTGGTGGCCATCGGGCAGTAGAGCAGCTTCTTGGTGTTGGAGTAGTAGTCCAGCAGTTTTTGCATCCAATCGTTGGCCATGTAGTCGGGGAACTTGCTGTTGTTCTCATCGGTGTACATGGCCCAGACGATGCCCCATTGCTTGAGATTGGCTTGGCAAAGGACCATCTTGGCCTGTTTCCTGACCCGCTGCAACGCCGGCATCAGGATCGCCATCAACAGCGCGATAATCGCAATCACAACCAGCAGCTCGATCAACGTGAACGCTCGGCGGTGTTTCATACCTGTCAATACTCCTTAAAGCGTTGCAGCCATTCGGGCCAGTCACCGGGTTTGACGCCGCCGGCCTTGGTCCAGGCGCCGTTCGTAACGTACGCCCGATGCCATTTCAGCGTCCAGAGCTCTTTGAGACCGACGCGTTTGGCGGACCAGTCCATAAACAGTATGCCCACGAAGCCATCGTGCCGGTTGATGCAGAAATGATTCATCTCGCCGGTTGTGCCTCTGTCGCCTATTCCGAAAGCATCCGGCGTCACGGCCGGGGTATCGGTATCCCTCGGCCAGGCGTCATACCACGTGGAGTCGCCAAAGACCGGTATCGTATTCGTACTGACCGGTCTGCCGATGATGGTCCGAGTGCCCGGCGCGACTGTCGTGTTGTTATTCACACTTTTCCAGAACCATTCCACCCGGCGATCGCCACGGTCCGCCGCATTGTTGTCGGTCCAGGAATTGTTGCCGTAACTGAAGACATCGGAGTCGAGCGAAGCGGCCTTGAACGTGCCCCAGTCGGCGCTGCTTAACATGAGCTTTGTGGCCGTCGGGCACAGAAGCATCTGCGGATCATTGTTGTAGTAAGACCGCATGGCGCTCATCCATAGTGCGTCTTCTCTTCTGGCGAAATAGCCGTTGTTGTCGTCCGTATAGAGCTTGAACAACAGGCCCCACTCTTTGAGCCTCGCCTGACAGGCAATCGCCTGGGCTTGGCCTTTGACGCGCTGCAACGCCGGCATCAGGATCGCCATCAATAGGGCGATAATCGCAATCACAACGAGCAGCTCGATCAGCGTGAACCCGCCATACGCCCGCCATCCGCGTGGCGGGTATATGTGGCGGGTAAAACCTTTGTGGTGTTTCATAAATGTCCCGTCAATATTCCTTATAGCGTCGCATCCACACGGGCCAGTCATCAGGGCGGGCGCCGCCGGCCTTGGTCCAGACGCCCATCGTATTGAACGCGCGGTGCCATTTCAGCGTCCAGAGCTCCTTGAGTCCGACGCGCCTGGCGGACCAATCCATAAACAGCATGCCCGCGAACCCACTGTGCCGGTCAATGCAGAAATGGTTCATCTCTCCGGTTGTGCCTCTGTCGCCTATTCCGAACGCATCCATCGTCAGGGCGGGGGTATCCGTATCTCGCGGCCAGGCATCATGCCACGTGGAGTCGCCCAGGACCGGTATGGTATTTGTACTCACCGCCTTGCCGATAGTCGTTCGAGTGCCAGGTGCTACAGTCGTGGTGTTATTCACACTTTTCCAGAACCATTGCTCCAGGCGATCGCCCCGGTCGCTCGCCATATAGTCCGTCCACGTATTGTTGCCGTAGCTGAAGACATAATGGTACACGCCGCCGCCCGGAAGGTCGAGATCTCGCCAAGCGGCCTTGAACGTGCCCCAGTCGTTGCTGTTTTCCATCTCGCGTGTAGCCGTCGGGCAGAGGAGCATCTCGAGATTATCCTTGTAATACGGCCTCAGAGCGTTGATCCAAATCACTCTCTCGTCGCTGTTGCGCCAGCCTTCAGGGAAATAGCCGTTGTAGTCGTCCGTGTACAGCTTGTAAATCAGACCCCATTCTTTCAGTCTCGCCTGACACGCTATGGCCTGGGCCTGGCCTTTGACGCGCTGCAGGGCCGGCATCAATATCGCCATCAACAGCGCGATAATCGCGATCACAACCAGCAACTCGATCAGGGTGAACCCTCTTGCCTTATTCATACTACTACTCCAAACACGACAAAACAGCCCTTCTGAATTATGCTTAGCTATTTTATCATCTAATGGGGCGGGATTCAAGCGATAAATCGCAGGTTTTCCTCCTGTGTGAAGGTCTCTCACCTGGTTTTACGCTGCAACATTCGGCCCAGCAGCTCGATAAGCTCCTGCGAATCGACCTCTTTCTCGCCCCCATCCACGAAGGTTATGACGTACCTGCCGTCGGGCAGTCTTTGCTGCATCAGCACGGCCCGGCCGTCTTTGGTGTCAATGGAGTCGCCGTACCATTTCACGTCTTCGCCCCGGTGCAGCAGGTATTCGTACTTGGACCTGACGGCGGAGATGTCCTCCCGGCCCCAGTACTTAACCAGCAGCACGCTGTCCTGGACGAGACCGCGAACTGATGAACCCCGCCCGCCAAACAAATTCAGAAGCAGGATCATCGCAATGATGATCGCCGCCGCGGCCACGGACTTGCTCAACCTCAAATCGATGATGATGTTCACGGTGTCCCAGCCGATCTTATGCCGGGACAGCCTGTGCGGGATGCGCTGCCTGATTTCCTCGCCCAATCCAGGCCGGACCGGCTCGGTCATTCGCCGGCCCAATTCGGTCAGAAGCTCATGGACTTTTTTGTCTTCCATAGCAGTTCCCTGTTCGCCTTTTTGCGGTCCGGACTCAATGTCGCCGACCCGGCCGCTTCTTGGCATTTGAATTTTGGGTACTCCACCAGTGACTGGGTGGCAGCCTCAAAGCCGCAGGCTTTGGGGATGGTCGGGGGGAAAGCCATCCCCAACCCATTCGGCAGGCTCAGGGGAGCGCTGCGCTTGAGGCTGCCACCCTTTCCGAATCCATCCAGAAACTCATAAGTTACGCAATACTATCATGCAACGCTCTTCTTCAAGGTTCTCAGCGCCCGGTTCAGTCTGCTCTTGAAAGTCCCTTGTCTGATACCTGCGATCTCGGCGGCCTCGGCAATCGTCAACTGCTGCATGTAGTGCAAGACAATCGTTTCTCTCAGTTTCACCGGCAGCTTCGCTACGGCGTCCCTGACCAGCTCCAACTGCTCCTGAAGCCCGGCTTTCTCAGGCCCGGCTTCTTCGCTGCCGGCCGGCAGGTCGATCTGCTCGATGCCGACCACTTCGTTGTGCCTGTGCCGGCGCCAGTACAACCTCGAAACGTTTGTGGCGATGCGATACAACCAGCCATTGAGGGCCTTGTCGTCTTTCAACTGCCCTATATGGTGCCAGGCGCCGAAAAAGACCTCCTGGGTCAAGTCTTCGCTGGCATGCCGGTCGTGGCCGAGCCTTCGCATAAACAGGTAAATCTGCTCATAGTACGCGTCCACAAGCTCGGCGGCGGCGGCCCGGTCGCCGGCCCTGAGTCGAGCGGAAAGCGGATACTGCCCCTGTCCAGCAGAGGCCCCACTACCGCCGAAATCCCGCTGCTCAGTTGTAGGATGCGTCAGGCCGGGCTTCTGTTCCGCCAGTTTTGCCTTTCTGTCCATTATTTTTCCTTATCAGGCGGGCAACAGTGTACCCCCAACCCGATTCTGCGGCAACTGCAAATAAAGTGTTGATAAGCCGCCCGTGTTTTGAAATAATAAACCGCCCAATGGATAGAAGAATGAAAAGACTACTTATTGGGGTCGGGTTGGTTCTGTGCCTTGGCCGCTTTGCGAAGGCGGATCCTTCGGCTGCGTTCAGGCCTGCCCTGAACCTGTCGAACGGGACAGGCCTGGCCGAGCAGGTTGACGCGATTATCGGCGAATCTCTGGCCAAAAGGGTCCAGTTTTCCATTCACATCGTGCAGGCGCCGTCGGGCACAACGCTCTATGACCACGATGCCAGAGAGCTGATGATTCCGGCCTCGAACATGAAGATCATCACCAGCGCCGCCGCCCTGAAATACCTGGGGCCTGACTACGAGTTCAAAACCAGGGTCGGGCTCCTTGGCAATGCGCTGGCGGTTATCGGGAGCGGCGACCCGCTGTTAGGCGACGAAAAGACGGACGCCAAGTACGGCCGGGAGCCCGGCTGGATATTCAAGGACATCGCAAACGCGCTGAAGGCCAAAGGCATCGGCACGATCGAAGACATCATTGTCGATAGCAGCGTGTTTGACGACGAGCCCGTCCACCCGAACTGGCCGGCAAAGGACCTGAACAAGTGGTACGCTTGTGAAGTGAGCGGCCTGAATTTTAACGACAATTGTGTGAGAATCAGCGCCAAGAATATCGGCGGCAGAATCGAAATTTCTCTCGATCCGCCGACCTCGTTTATCACTTTCATCAACAAGGTCGAGGCGATATCCAAAGGCAGCGGTGCTGTGGGGACCAATCGCAACCGCCAGCCTAACCACCTGACCGTTTTCGGCCAGTGCAGAGACGCAGTCGGGCCGTTCGACGTGGCGATTGAAAGGCCGGCGGCGTTTTTCGGCTATCTGCTCTTCGAGCATCTGGCCAAAGCCGATATTGTCGTCAAGGGCCACCTTGTCGAAAAAACGTTGGATGATTACAGCGGGTTCCGGCCGCTGGTTGAATACAGCACGCCGCTAACCGACTGCCTGGCGCGGTGCAACAAGAACAGCCTGGGCCTGGCCGCCGAATCGCTGCTCAAGAAGATCGCCGCTCAAAACAATCCGGATGGCAAGAACGGCGGTTGGGAAAAGGGACGGGAGCTGATCTGCAGGTATCTGGCCCAGCTCGGCCTGGACAACAGCCAGTACTACATCGACGACGGCAGCGGCCTGAGCAGGCAAAACGAGCTGACCGCTTACGCCATAACGACCGTCTTCTTGGATATTTACAGAGGCCCAAACTGGGAGCTTTACAGGGATTCGCTTGCGGTAGGGGGGCAGGACGGAACGATCGAGCAGTACTTCAAGCAGCAGCAGTACGTGGAAAGGGTCCGGGGCAAGACGGGATTCATCAGCGGCGTCAGGTCCTTTTCCGGGATATGCAGCACGACCGAGGGCGACGTTATTTTCTCCATCCTCTCTAATAACACCAACGGCGAAACCCGCGCCGTCATCAATGATATCACCCAGGCGATTATCGACGACGCCGACAGCCGCAACGTCACAGAGGATCAGGATTAGCGGTTTATGCGGTCGTCCGGGATGTAGTCAGCCGGCGAGTTTGACGCCGTGGTTGAGGACCCAGGCGGCGAAGCTGACACTATTGCTGCTCGAAGATGCGGACTCCGTGTCGCAGGACGTACTCGGCAAAGCCGCCTCGGGGCGGATTATCCAAAGCCGAAGTGGCAAACAGGTGCGCCTCCACCTCCGACCCCACCTTCTCCATGACCAGGGCCATCGCTTTTGCGCGTTGATGGATATCCCAGTGCTCGATCCCCTCCATAAACACGCCGACGTCAATGTCGCTCCACTGATCCGGAGTTCCCTCCACGTGGGAGCCAAAGAGATACGCCGCCCGCACGGCGCTCAGGCCGGATAAAACCTTTACTGCCGCCAGTGCGCGGCTTTCTACTGTAATATCGACAGAACCCATTTGATCTCTTTCTCGGCCTTTCCAAGGACTGTACGTGCAAGCTCTTGCGTAATGGTTGAAGCTGCTGCCCTGATTTCCTCGGGATACCGGGATTGGATGTAGTAGCCTGTTAGTTCGCCCATGAATCGGACCCGTTCGCTATCCGACTCAATGCTTGCGATCTCGGCGAGGTGAGGAAGATTGTGTGAGCGAGGGGGCAGAGTGCGTGTTCTTTTCACGATCACTGCTTTCAACGCCTTCTCCACCGCTTGCTGGCAGCAGAAGAGCACGTATAAATAGCGTCCTGCCTTAAACATCGCCTCGGCGGTGTCCAGGTCATATCGCGCTCGCTCGGTCCATTGTTCGGATATGTCGTCCACGGTGCTATTATAGTGGCAAGGACAAACCGAGGCAATAGAAAAGGTCGATGGTGTGCATGAAAGAGAGCTTTCATGGTTTCCACCGAGCGAACCAGCGCTGCTGTTCGACAAGCCCGGATGTAGGGCCGGGCGGGCGCTCTCGCAGGGCTGACTGGAAGGCGTCATCCAATTGGAGGATGGCCCTGGCAGTGTCGGCACGGCAAACGTCCCGGTTGTGCAGCTCCCTCAGGACCGGGCCGGCTTTCTGCCAGGTCTGCACCCATAATCGTTCCTTTTCGTGTCTTTCCATAGCCTGTAAACACCCGCGACCGCGTTCTTTAGCTCGCAATCATGCTCTATTCTCATTCTACTACTTATAGCTGCACAAAGTCAACCAAAGATTGCACAAACAGAGAGGGCCCTGCTATCTCATCGTCACGACGGCGATTTCGTACGTGCGCACCTGGGGCACGCGGAATGTGGCTATGCCGTCCTGCTCCTGAAAGTTCAATTCAAGGTCGTTCTGCCGTTCAGGGCTAACCAGTCTCACGCCTGTGACCTGGCGATGGGCAGGCAAGCGGAGGCTGATCGCAACATTTTCGGCGGGATCGCCGGTCCTGTAGTTCACAAGATGAACGAGGCGTCTGCCGGGCTGCTCCGTCAATTCCACGCAAACTCCTGACTCGGCCTCTATTGACATGGAAAGGCGGCCGTCGCAGGCCCGGCGAACGGCACCGCCAACGTCGCCCTTTGCCTCGATTCGCACGACGCCGGCGGCTGGCAGGTTGTTCAGCGCCGGTTTCTCTCGCGGACGCAGCCACTCGTCGTGCGTAGCGGCTTGGCCAACGATGCAAAGCCGGCCGCCTGACCTGACGTATTGCGCAATTTGCTCGATTTGCTCATCGGACAACGTGACGCAACCGGCTAAGACCAGCACGCGATAACGCTTCAAATTGTTCAAATGGCAATCGTATATGATCTGGAAAGCAACCCGGTTTTCAATAAGGGCCTGCTCGGTTTGGTACGTCAGTCGAGCAGAATCCGAGCCGCCGAATACCTGCGAGGCAAAGCTTCGCAAGATTGCAACATCGGCGACGACGTTCGCGTTTCCAAGCAAGTCGCGGCGTGAATGAAAGAAACGAATGAATGGCGCCAGCGCCTCAGACATGGGATCTTCTGATCCCGGCCTGGCCACGATCTTGCCATACTCGAACCAGCAGATACAGCCGAGGCAATCACGGTTGAACGCCATCGACTCGGCCATCTCAAGAGGCGTGGTCGTGTATGCGAACGCGATATCGTCCATCCGCCTGGCGACCTTGTACGTGCCGATGCGTGTGCGCAGTTGCCCGCCTTCGTAGCCGGGTGGCTGGCCTTCGTCCCAGAAGGCCTCTCCGCCCTCAAGAAGGCGCCCATGGTCCACAGGCGGGCGGATCCAGTTGCCCGGCCCACCGGGATTGCACTCGATGAGGATGTCCTTGCGAAGCGTCCGGGCGTACCGGTTCATCCGATGGTACGAATCGGCGAGCGAGAGGCATGAGAAATCCAGCCACGCCCGGCGCAGCAAAGTCTGCGGTTCGCCGGTCGTGGGCGGACGGACATCGTTCGGGTCGTTGACGCCCATTTCCTTCAACTGGGCGGCTGTGAAAGTCTCGGCCAGATAATCGCCGAAGCGCTCGACGGAGTTGGCGTCCTGGCCGGGGCCGTACCCATAGTTGTCGAAGTGCAGCAGGTCCGCTTTGATGTCGTTGACGGCAAAGCGAACGAGCTGCCGGTAGAACGCCTCGGCGCCGGCGTGGTTGCGGTTCCAGCGGTAACGATACGCTGCGCCGCCGCCATACGTCAGCGGCTTGCCGTCCTCGCCGAGCAGGACCCAGTCTTTGGCCTGGGGCGTCTCCTTAAACAGAGGCTCCCAGAGAAAGGCCCCGCTATAGTTATAGACGCCCACGCGCAGGCCCGACTCGCGGCACAGTTGCGCGAATCTGGCCGCATCGGCCATACTCTCGCGCTCGGCCTGGAGCCCGGCGCCTTTATAGCAGTGCATCATGATGAAATTCACGCCAAGGGCCTTTAGCTTGGCAATCATCTCGGGGCTGTGTTCCCGTTCATAGGCGGCACGCTGTTCAGCGGTGGGGGAGTAACCCTCGCCGCCGTCACGCCGGACGCGAAACAAAAGCGGCTCCCAACTGCCCGCCATGACAATCCCATCGCGCTCGAGCCAGTCGGGGCGCTGATCGACCGGCAGGGTCAGGGATTCGGCCTGCGCCACACAAGCCAGAAGAAGAACCAGCATCGAGAATCGAGCATCGAGAATCCAATATCGAGAATCCAACCTCTTACTCATCGTCCTCATCGTCGCACCTCGCTGGCAACCTTTAGCAGCTTTCTCAGGCAAACCTCGCAATCGTCCGTGCTGTAGAGCTTGGGTCCCATGCCGCAGGGCAGGGTCAGCAGGTCGCCTTTTTGATAGTCTCTGACGTTTTGCCCGTCTTGTATTCCCCAGGCAATTCTTTTGCCGTTTCTGTAGGCGGGGTATATCGTGACATCGTACTGTGAAGCGTCGAAGCTGATGATCTCGACCTGGGAATTGAACAGCTCGTCCCAGTTCATGTTGCCGCAGACGTGCACGCCCGGCGTCACGTCGAAACTCTCAAAAAGCGGCGCCCACAGCCGGTGGTAATTGAAACCTGCTTGTCCCAAGGCGGGCTCATCCAGGAACAGGATAATCGTGCCGGCGTTCAAGCCGTCGAGCACGGCTTCGATGTGCTGACACGTTCTGCTGATCGCCTCATCCTCGCTGTAGCCCGCCAGGATGAGTGTGGCCGGGCCGATGCACTGCACCTTCACAACCGGCTTGCCCTCCGCTTTTCTCTTGAACGTGTCCAGGCAGCTCAGACTGCCGGGGTTCTTGATGTAATCCATCATCGCGTCGCCCAGCTTTGGAAGCTCCGGCAGAAACGGTATGTCGTGGCGCAGGCTGAACTCCACGGCTTTCTGCACGTCGTCGTATGGCAAAGACCCGATTTGTGTCACGATTCCGTTTTCTTTACGCATGTCTTATTCCTGCTCTGCAACGAACCTGCACAATTTCATCCGGCTTTGCTATCGCAATCCGCTCGACAACTCTACCGAGCAACGCCAGATATTGCAATTGCTACTTTCCTGTGAATCGACTCCGAAAACGACATGCCAAATCGTGGTTATCTGGCGTAGCGTTTGATCAGGTCAGCCGCGATAGCGGAGCTTTTCGGCTTCACAACAAGCAATCTCCCTCCCTCGAAGGAGGGGGGGAGGGAGATTGCGGCTTTGCGAATCCAAGAGGTGCTCACATCAAATCAGGGTCTAAAGTAAACAGCGGGGCCGTCCCGGTAGTTCTGTCTCTTCCAATCGCTCTTGACGACCGACTCGAAAATGGGCGTTTCGAGGCGTTGCATTTCCACGCCGAGAATTACGGCCGAAGGCGGTTTCTCTTCGAGCAATTTGAGCAAGCTCTCGGGACCGGCCGTATGCGTTATCTCCCGCTCCTCAGCCGAGAGAGAATCCGCGATTCGATAGATGATGGCACCCGCGGATAATTCGGTATAGATATCGCAACCGCCTTCGAGAGCGAGCAGGGGGGCCAAGGTCAATATTTGTTTGGGTTCCTTTGTCTTGCCGGCGATGTCTTGCGAAAGCTTGTGCATCTCTACCGGCGCCCATCGGTCGGGTACGAAGGCAAAAGGCGTTCTGTACAGCACTTGCGGGTACGAAAGAAACGCTACGACGGCGCAAAGGGCGGTAAGGGCCGCCGCGATGCGAAAGTGCTTGCGGGCGATGGCTTTGTCGCCAAGCCTTCGCAAAAGAGATAGCGGAAAGGCCAGGCTGATCACCAGGAAAGGAACCGGCACCCCAAGGTACTGCTGCCACATCGTTGGCGGAATCAGGGCGATGGCAAAGAATATCACCGGCAGCAGGGCGGCTAACAGCAGGTTTCTGCCGCTCTCTATCTTCAACCTCCGGCGAAGGACAGCAATGGCCGCAAAAAGGTAAATCGCCAACAGAATCAGAACGAGATAGCCCGCGCGGGTCAGGCAGGCGAAGGTCAGGTCGAATTTGTCAAAAACCATGCCAATCTCATGCAACCATTGGCCATAGAGCATCGGAATTTTGACGATGTTCAAGTAGAACGCTCGCGGCGCTTGGGCGATGACCCAGACAGGCCAGAGCGATACGAGCGCTGATGCAGTTAGAAAGGGCAGGGCGGACTTGAATCTCTGCCCTATGGACTTGGCCGGCAGGCTCAGCAGGATTGCGAAAAACAATAGCTCCACTATGGCTGTGGTGATCCGCATCCAGGTGGCGAACGTCAGCAGAGCGCCGATGGCCGCGATACGCCAATACTCCCGCTTCTGCTGAAAATCGGCGCCGACAAACAGCCACAAAGAGAGCACGACGCACAGGATGACGACATCGTGGTTCCACGCGTAGCCGTTGGTATAATCGACGAGCGGATTGAACACATACAGGACGGACGCCGCCAGCCCCAGGAGCATTCCGGCTATCGTGAGGGGTTTGAAAACGCACCGGTATATGCCGGCGATACATACCATTGTAAGAATATCGCACGCGCACGAGAGGAGCCTGCCGATGAGCAGGTAATAAGTGGTGCCGAAGACTTTGTACAGGGCCGCACAGAGCAGCGGGTGGTAGGGCATCTGGGCGGCGTACGAAAAGTCCCTGTAGATCATCTTTCCCTGGGCCAGCAGGACCGCGCCTGTGCAATACATTTGTTCGTCCCGGCCCACCGGCTTGGTCATGCTATTGGCCAGGAGGGCAAGCGACAGGACGACAAGCGTCAGGACAACGATGATACGAACCAAGCTTGCCGACATTCGGGTATCCAACGTTACGCTCTGAACAAACGTCAACAATGAGGCGACCGCGGCTGGGGCAGCGTAATCCTGAAACGGCTGCCCTGGCCGGGTGTGGATTCTACCGAAATGCGGCCTTCGTGTCCATCGACGATCATCTTGCAGAAGGCCAGGCCCAGGCCGGTCCCGGAAGGTGTTCGAGAATTGCTGGAGGATGTCCGCTGGGGGACGGCTGGCGCCGGATGAGCGGCCAGGGACGATTCGTCCGTCGTCCTTTCGTCCCTTCGACTGCGCTCAGGACAGGCCTTTCGTCCTTCGTTTTTTGTGGTAAAGAACGCCTCGAAAATGTTGCTCAGAACAACCGGGTCGATTCCTTCGCCGGTGTCGGCAACGACGATTTCAACCGCATCAGCCTCTTGGGCAGCCTGGATGCTCAGAATGCCGCCGCGGGGCAGCATGGCGTCGCGGGCGTTGAGGATCAGGTTCATCAGGACCTGTTGAATCTGCACGGGCACCCCCCAGACGATCAAGCCGTCGGGAATCCGGACGTCCACGGAGATTCTGTCCTTGCTGAAATCCCGGCAAAGACACGTGAATATCTCCTCGACCAAATCGCCGAGCCGGGACGTTTTCTTTTCCTGCGTTTTGCCGTCGGCCAGGGCGAGCATGCTTTGCATCACTTTCGAGGCGCGATCGCAATTCGTCGCGGCCTTTTTGAGGGCCTTTTCAGCGAGGGCCGCGTCGTCCGGGTGGCTCAGAGCGAGAGTCGCATAGCTTTTCAAGGGCGTGAGCAGATTGTTGATTTCGTGAGCGATCATGTGACTGACCGTGCCCACATTGGCCATGTGCTGGAGGCCGGCGAGCTGGGACTTAAGGGCCTCGTTCCGGCTGTCCTGGGCTGCCAGGCGTCTGTGCAGCGAAAGGCGTTTTTCCGTAATACTTGCCAATTGTCGGCTCCTGCTATAGAATCAACTTCTACTGGGATATATCGACGTGCACCGCGTGTTTTCTTGAACGGCGGCAGACATAAGGCAACGAACAGTCCATGGACGAGCAAAGGATTCTGCAGGAGCTGTTGGCACTGTTGCAGGCAAACGGCGTTACCATTCGCAACGAGCCGCTGGGCGGAAGCGGCGGGGGACTGTGCACGGTCAAAGGCAAGTACATCTTCTTTCTCGACACGCAGGCCCCGTCGGTGGTGGCGGCGGTGCTGTGTGCCGAAGCGGTGCCGAAAGTGGCCGATATCGAGGAAATATATATCAAGCCGCAGGTCCGCCAGTTTATCGAAGACCACAGCAATCAGAAAATCTGAAAGGCGACACCATGATAAAAAGCAAAGGGCCGGGGCTTGTACTGATTTGTGCGGCGGCCGGATTGTGCCTTTTCGAGGCTGCGGCAAGCGCCCGTTCGGGCCAAGCGCCCGATACGTTTGTGAACTCCATCGGCATGAAATTCGTCCCGATCGAGCCGGGATCCTTTGAGATGGGCCAGCAGAAGGGGGGCGACTGGGACGAGCGGCCCGTGCATCGGGTGACCATCACCAAGTCTTTCCTCATGGCGGCGACGGAGGTCACCGATTCCCAGTACGAGCAGTTTGACCCTTCGCATCGCGAGCTTCGTGGGAAGCTCGGCTTCTCCGAGCGGGATGATGAGGCCGTGGTTTTCGTGAGCTGGCATGAGGCGGCCCGGTTCTGCGAATGGCTCTCCAAGAAAGAAAATAAGCCGTACCGTCTGCCGACCGAGGCTGAGTGGGAGTATGCGTGCCGGGCGGGCACGATGACCGCCTATCATACAGGCGACAGCCTGCCCCAGGAGTTTCATAAGAACGCCAAAGCAACATGGTTCCCCGACCCGGCCCGGCAACAAAAGGGCGCTGAGCCGGTGCCGCTAATTGTCGCGCAAACCCCGCCGAATGCGTGGCGCCTCTACGACATGCACGCAAATGTGGAAGAATGGTGCCATGACTGGTATGGGCCTTATGAGCCGGCCGACCAGACCGATCCGGTGGGGCGGGCCGGCGGCGATTTCAAAGTCACCCGCGGCGGCAGCCACAGCACTGAGGTTGCATTCCTGCGCTCGGCAAACCGGCTGGGCACGCTGCCCGAGGACAAAAGCTGGCTGATTGGCTTTCGCGTGGTCATCGGCGAGCTGCCGAAAAGCGAGCCGCTTGCAAGTCCTGAGCCGCCGCTGAACGCGCGCAACGTGGTTCAGCACATTCAGGCGAACGGGGCCGGCGGTCCCGATCCGAACAAGCCCTATTTCCAGGGGCCTCGGGAATATGTCAAGATTCCGCCCGGCTCGGATGGGCCGATGTACTCACGGCACAATCACGACCCAGCGTTGGTCGATTGCCCGAACGGGGACCTGTTAGCTATATGGTATTCGTGCCGGAATGAGCCGGGCCGCGAGTTGGGCATCCTGGCCAGCCGGTTGAGATACGGCTCGCAGGAATGGGAGCCGGCTTCGCTCTTCTGGGATGCGCCGGACCGCAACGACCACGCTCCGGCTTTGTGGTTCGACGGCCGCAATACCCTCTACCACTTCAACGGTCTCTCGGCGGCGGCGACGTGGGGATGCCTGGCCACCGTGATGCGGACCTCAACGGACAACGGCGCCACCTGGTCGAAGGCGGTGCTGATCAATCCCGAGCATGGCCTTCGCCACATGCCCGTCGAATCGGTCTTTCACACGCGAGAGGGTTTTATCGTCCTGCCTTGCGACGCCGTGACGGGGGGGAACGGCGGTACGGCCGTGCACATCAGCCGGGACGGCGGCAAGACGTGGACCGACGCCGGCGAGGGCCGGCCCGCGCCAACCTTTGAAGCCGGCACAACCGGTGCATGGGTCGCCGGGATTCACGCCGGCGTCACGCAGCTCAAGGATGGCAGGCTTATGGCTCTGGGACGCGGCAACACCATCGCAGGCCGGATGCCCATGAGCATTTCGCAGGACATGGGCCGGACCTGGACGTATTCGGCCAGCGAGTTCCCGCCGCTCGGCAGCGGACAACGACTCATTCTGACGCGGCTGCATGAGGGGCCAATACTGGTCGTGAGCTTCACCGACCGCGGAGACGGTATGATCATCCGTGATCCCGCCGGCGCGGAGCGCAAGGTATTCGGGATGTTCGCCGCATTGTCCTTCGACGAGGGCAAGAGCTGGCCCGTCAAGAGGCTGCTCACCGACGGCGGCCCCGCCAGAGAGCTTGACGGCGGCGGCAACACGGGAAAGTTCACGATGGACGCCACGCACGCCGAGCCGAGAGGCTATCTGTCGGCGACTCAAACGCCCGACGGACTCATCCACCTGATCGGCAGCAAGCAGCATTACGTTTTCAATCTCGCATGGATTCAGCAGGGCGCACCAACGGCGCAGAGGAAAACGCCCGGTTTGGCCGATCACTCGCGCGTACCGGGCGTGGTCATCGATTACAGCCCCGCCGAGAGCGGCAGGTATATCGGCTCGCCGAGCCTTGCCGTTCTGGATGACGGCTCGTATGTGGCTTCACACGACTACTTCGGGCCGGCTACGAATGAAAATCGGACGGCGATTCTTCGCTCCGACGATTCGGGCAAGACATGGCGGGGGTTAACCGAATTTGACGGGCAGTTCTGGTCCTCGCTCTTTGTCCACAAAGGGGCACTTTACATCATGGGCACGGCCGGCCAGTACGGCGGCGCCGTGATCCGCCGCTCCGCCGATGGGGGCCTGACCTGGACCACGCCGAAAGACAATCGCTCGGGGCAATTGTTCGCCGAAGGCCAATACCACTGTGCGCCGGTCCCTGTTGTCGTTCACGACGGGCGCATCTGGCGCGCGATGGAGGACCGAAACCCACCCGAGGGCTGGGGCAGCAACTTTCGCTCGTTCGTTATGAGCGCCCCGGTCGATGCGAACCTGCTGGACGCGGACAGTTGGACCTCCAGCAACCGTTTGCGGTTCGATCCGTCCTGGCCCGGCAGGGCGTGGCTCGAAGGGAATATCGTCGTGACGCCGGACAGCAAGCTCGTAAACATCCTGCGTGTCGAGAATAAGGAACAAGAGATCGCCGCCGTGGTCCGCGTTTCTCAGGACGGCAAGTCAGTGTCCTTCGACGCCGAGAAGGACTTCATCCATTTCTTCGGCGGCACCAACAAATTCACCATTCGCTGCGATCCCGTGTCTAAACGGTATTGGTCGCTTGTCAACAAACAGAAGGACCCCGACGCCTATCGCAACGTCCTGACGCTCGTGTCGTCCCCGGATTCGCGGGACTGGCGCGTCGAATCCGTCATCCTGCAACACCCGGACAATGAGAAACACGCCTTCCAATACGTCGATTGGCTCTTTGAAGGTGACGATATCATTGCCGTCTCCAGGACGGCTTACGAGGACGGCCTCGGCGGGGCGCACCGCGCGCACGATGCCAATTACCTGACTTTTCACAGGATTGCGAATTTCCGCGAATTACGGCAAACCGTTCGTAGTGACGCCCGCCGTAAGGCGTCCCTTAGGGAGTAAGGCGTTATTTCCGACATGCCCTCACGGGCACACTACAAACGAGTCCTTCGTGGTGATTTCGGAAATGCCCTTACGGGCACACTACAAACGGGTGGTTAAGGAGTAGCAAGCTTATGCCGGCAAAAAAGATTGCGATAATGGTTGACGAAATGTACCAGGTGCTTGAGGTCTGGTATCCGTACTACCGGTTCCGCGAGGCCAAGCTTGAGGTCAATTTGGTTGCGGCCGAAGCGAAAAAGCAATATCATTCGAAGGAAGGTTACCCTTGCGTTTCCGAGATTGCAGCGGCCCAAGCGGACGCCGGCGATTATGACTGCCTGCTCGTGCCGGGCGGGTTCGCGCCGGACTTTATGCGAAGGAGCGCCGATGTCATTAAATTCGCCAACGACATGGTCGATGCCGGCAGGGTGATCGCGGCGATCTGTCACGGCGGATGGCTGCTGTGCAGCACTAAGGCGTACAAGGGCAGGAAAGCCACGTGTTTTATGGCGATCAAGGACGACATCATAAACGCCGGCGCCGAATATATCGACGCCGAATGTGTGGTGGACGGCAACCTGATCACCTCACGCAAGCCGGATGATTTGCCTGCGTTCTGTAAGGCGGTTATGGACGCATTGAAAAAGTAGCCAAACGGGAGTTATTCTCTTATGAGCAAGACCAAGGACAAGAAGGAGCGGGAGAAGACGCCCGTTGTGCTGGTGGTTGACGACAACCAGCCGAATCGCGAGCTGCTTGAGGCCTATCTTGAGGACGTGGACTGCCGGGCCATCCCCGCACGCGACGGGCTGGAAGCGCTGAAAATCATAGCGAAGAATCCTCCCGACCTGGTCCTGCTCGACGTGATGATGCCCAAGATGAGCGGCTTCGAGGTCTGCAAAAAAATCAAGAACGATCCCAAGACCAGCGACATTCCCGTGATCATGGTGACGGCCCTGAATGAATTCGGCGACATCGAACGCGGCCTTGATTGCGGGACGGACGACTTTTTGAGCAAACCCGTCAACAAGCTGGAGCTTCTGGCTCGCGTGCGGACGATGCTGAAGCTCAAACACCTGACCGACAAGCTGGACCGCACGTTGACGTATTTGCGAGAGATAGAGAAACAGGCCAACACGGCAAAATCCGATTCGCAGTAGCATCATGGCCGGCGTGCAGGCCGCCCATGTCTCCATGTTGCGCTTTTGGCCAAGCGTCAAGACTCAGGGGGCTGGCGGGAACAGGTCCCGATAAACTGAATTGGCCCCGAGGCGGCGGGGTTCTGTGTTCGCATTTCCCCAGTCGGGGTCTTCGTCGCAGCCGCCGGGCGCTTGCGACCCCAACCAACCCGTGTCTGCGTCCTGAAGCCCTTCGAGAAACGTCTTGCCGCCGGCGGGGCGGTTTGGTTTGCAGCAACGGCAATTCTTATAGGTCAGTCCCACCGGGCCCCTTAACGTCCTCAAAAACGGCCCTCACGCTTCAAAATCGTAACAAACGGCATAGCACACACAATCGTCGCGGCGGAAAAGCAAAATGACACATCGAGTCTCCGATTGCCGCAGCCGGGGTTAATCCTCGCGCGTCAATGGTCGATACTCTGACTGTGATTCACAACGGACGGAGGATGATTCACGGCCCTACAATCACGAAAGCAAGCCAAGAGTTGAGAACTGGATGAGAGTGGTGTATGAGTCGATTACTTGAAATTCTCGGCAGGGCGATCGCGGTCGATACTGCCGACTTGATATGGCACTGGCTGAGCACGGTCAAGCTTGCCGCCGGCGAGGACGAATCCACCCGATGCGAGCAGTTCAATAAGACAATTGAACTGATGAGCCGGATGAAACTCGCGACGGCCGCCGAGCAGCTTCGCGTATATCTGTTTGAGAATCCCGCGTGCGCACACGGCCGTCTTGCCGCTGCGGCCATTTGTCTGCACGAGGGCCAGATTGAGGAGGCGATCAAGGAGCTGAATTCGGTGTATCTTCGCCAGCCCAACAATACCATGGCCTTGTATGCTCTTGGACATTGCTACGAACGACTGGGCAAAGAGGCTGAGGCCATAGAGTTCTACCAGGATTGCCTGAAGTTCAAGAGTTACTTACAATTTCCGGCTCAGCGGCTTGCGGCCATCTACTTCAAGAACGGCCAGTTGGAAAAAGCCATACAGCAATATGAGCTGCTCAAGAGCGAGTACCCCGACGACATCGCGACCCTCGTCACGCTCGGACATCTGTACATCGCCACCGGCAAATACACAGAGGCCGTCGAGACGTTCAACACCGCGATCCTGATCCATCCGGACAACTTCCACGGCCGGGATGACGGTGTGGACCAGCTCATCGCCGAGGGAGAGCTTGACGAGGCCCTGGAGCAGGTTGAGGACCAGCTTCAGACCCAGCCGGACAGAATCGACCTGCTCTTGAAACGAGCGGACATTCTGCGCATGTTGGGGTCCACGTCAGACGCGGTCTGCCAATACGAGGAGACCCTGCGGTTTTGCCCGGATTTCCTTGAGGCTACGATCAAGCTGGGGACGCAGTATTTGCAGACGGGCCAGGATCAGCTTGCCGCCCGGCAATTTAACAAGGCGGTTGAAATCAATGACAATATCGTCGAGGCGTACATCGGCCTGGCTATCGCCCAGAAGCTGGCCGGCCGGATTCCTGACGCCCTGGGCACGCTTTCGCTGGCCGCGGCGATTCAGCCGAACAGCTCATTGCTGTTCACCGAGACGGCGATCCTTCAGTTCAAGACCAGGCTCGCGAGCGATTCGGCCTTCGACGAGGCGGACGAGTCGGCCGGTCTGACCGACGCCGTGATTGCCGCCCACTGCCAACAAATCCAGTACCGGCCCCAGAATCCCGATCTGCATTATCGACTCGGCCTTCTGCTGCTAAATGTCGGAAGGCTGACTCATGCCCTCAGCTCGTTCGAGACGGCCCTGCGGTTTAACCCGGCCCACACCCGGGCCCGGAGCAAACTGGCCGTCTGTCTGTTCGAGGCGGGGCGTAAGAATGATGCGCTCAACCAGTTGACCGGTCCCGCTTGCCTGGACAAGGAGACACTCGAACTTCACTACAGAACGGCCCTCTTATATTGCGACAAGATAAAATTTGCCTCATCGCTGATCAATCTCGAACGTCAACTCGAAAACAATCTTTCCGAATCGGATGCCACCGTCAACATCTCAATCATCCTTCAGAATCTCGGATTGTTGGACCGGGAGGCGGTGACCTGGGACAATCTTGCGGCTACGGCCGATCATGCGGTCAATTCAAAGTACCCGTTCTCATTCTAAGAGGGCCAACCACGGCCGGAATGTCCAGAAGTCCAGAATTGCACTGGCGGGCTCAAAATATGGGCTGAATGAAACATAACATACATTATGGGACGTTGAATATGGTCTCGTTTTCAACGACTTGTTTTAATGCACCGTTGCAGCATCGTCGAGTCTTGCGTTGATCAGGTTCGCGCCCCGGTGGCAAATGCTGTCCGATTAGCGGATGGGAAAGGTGATATCGTCGATCCAGGCCGTATCCTCGCCGTCCGAAACAGACGAATCCTTCGAATAGCTCCACTCCAATCGGTGGTTGCCCGCGACAAGCGGGACCGAAACGAACATCCAGTCCCGATTGCCGGACCAGGCACCGGCCCGTACACCGTCAATCTCCAGAACCAGTGCGTCGCATCCGGACTCCGATGAGACCTTTACCCAGAACGAGAGATCCGCCCCCGTACAGTCAACTGTGACGCTCAGGACGGAAAGCTCTCCATCGTTGATTGTGCCCGCCTTTGCACAGCGCGTCCCCGTATGGGCCTGCGCTGAGGTTACCTCCCACGAAGCATCGCCGGAGGATTCCCAAGGCAGAGTCTCGAAACCATACTCGAAACTCTCAATTGCTGATTTGGTAATATGGATGGTATAGTCTTCCACTTCTCCGCTTCCAAAGTCGCCGTAACCCGGCTGGGGCAAGAACATCGAGCCGAACAATCTTATCTCTGAGAATTGAGTTTTGTTGGCGCCGTTGTTCCTCGTTACATTTAGGCGGAAATAGCGGTACGGCGTTTGATCAGGACAGATATAGTTCCTGGTTTCAAATCGTTTAGAGAAAGACTGATTGCTTTGCGTATCCAATGTCACCCAGTTGGAGCCGTTGTTGGAACCCATCAATTGCCAATCCCTCGGATCCCTTTGTGGGTAATCGTTTGCGGAGGTAACACTGTAACTCGATATGGGATATTGTTCGCCCTCTCCAAAGCGAAATTGAATCCAGCCATGATCGTGAAAGGTCAAGTACTTCGTGTAGTCCGAATTGTCAAACGCTTTCTCCTTATCCTGATTCTGTGGCGAGTCCTCATATTGGGCTGTGGCCGCGCCCCCCAAATCCGTCAAGTTTGCTGCCTCCAAGTCACTTCCTTTCATCGACACCCTCATCCGCGTCCATACATCCTGCAGCACAGGGGGGACGGCGATCTGGCCGGTCACAAAAGGCTGGTTTGTATATCCGGAATCGAAAACAAGCTCCTCCCCGTCATTGAATGTGCGATCCCCATCATAATCGATCCAGATTCTATATTGACCCCCGCGAAATGTCCTGCCCGTGAATCCCGCGATTAAAGAAATGGGGCATATTTCCTGACTCTGTAACTCGACGGTAACGCCGGTGTAATCCGAATAGTTGCTGCCCGCAGAAGTGTTTGTCATGTCACCGATGACCGCTTCAGCAATCCATTCCCCTGTGCAATCCTGACTTTGGGACTGACAATAAGGTATTGAATGGGGCACTGGTACAAGGTGCGTTTTGCGATCAGATCCCGCGGCCGTAGTGACCGTCAAGGTCACGAGATAGTCCCGGTCTTGAGCGTAAACATGCTGGGGATTTGGCTGCGTCGAAACGGCTCCATCACCAAAGTCCCAATGCCAGCGGGCAACAGGGATCACACTGATCGATTTGTCTTCAAAGTCAACGATGCGGTCGGTATCGTGGCTGATAAAGGCAAAACTGGCCGCCAGCGGGCTCGATAGGAACTCCTGGTATTCCGCCCATAAGGTGTCCACGTCCACGCCGGTCATTGCCGCGACAACTTCCCAGCTCCAGGGCCTGCTTGTCTGTGGATTGGCGGTTTGATTGAATCTTCGGAGGAAATTGTAACCGGGGAATCTCTCCTGATCCAACCAATCCAGAAAGAACCCTGTTCTCTGGTAACTATTTGTGTAAGAGCCGCCAGACCGCCGATTTGCGTAGGGAACATACCCCAGAGCGATTCTCACGGCGTCCGCGAGGCCCTCGACGGCATGGGAGGGTATATTATTGCCGTTCTGCTGATACCCGTGGGTGAGCTCGTGATACAGAACTCCCGTGGTCTCGTAGAGAACGGCATCGTTGTCGCCGCCGCTATTCTGCCAGACTCTCTGAATCCATCGTGTGCTATACCTGACATAGACGTGAGGTCGCGGACCCCACGTCACTGCGATTCCGTCATAGTCTTCAATGTAATACGTAACATCAGTCACAACAGGTGCGTCCTCATACCTGTCGTACAGCACTTTGCACACCTCGAAACAGCCGTCCCGGATGAATGTTTCAGGGTCTGGAATCAAGTCATGATGGAGCTGGGAGCCGATGGTCGATCCAAGATCGTGGTCGATGAATTCAACGTTCGGCGGTACGAAATTCTCCCATTGTGAATAAAGGATCGAAGGCGAACACAAGACTATGAAACCCAAGACAAATCTCAATCCGTGCGTTGTTCTTAACATAATGTCACCCGCGATTTTCGTATGACATAGGAGTCACCTAAAGGATAGTCCGCAGACTTTGGCGCCTCCTCATCTTTGCACTTCACAGAGACTTTCCTGCACACCTGAAGTCTTATAATATCAAAATCTCATTGAGGTTGCAACATTTTCCGCCCACCCCAGCGAGTTGTCTCGCAGAAAACACCACAAAATGGGAAATCCGAGTTGAGACGAAGGATGGGGACGTGCGTCGCTCACAAACACGGTGTTGAAGGTGGTCAGCTGAACGGGCGGAACAGTCGATGAGAATCCGGGGACGCAGTATGAACGAGCTGGCGAAACTGTTCCGCTGGATCACAGACCTATGGTCCCATAACAAAATCTTGCTGGTCTCGTAGTGACAACGGTTTGCCGAGGATTTCGTAATGCAGGATCGCCCTTCTGAGGTGATCGGGGTCGGCGTAAGCCGCCAGGAGTTCGGAAAGGTATTCGCAGGGCAATGTTTCCTCCGCCGGCGGGAGGTTCTCCGGCTGTGGGGCCGTTGGGAGCTTGGCAAGAGATTCCAGGAGATCCCTGGGCTCGGGGCGACTCGTGGGCCTGTGCATCGCGGGTCGCGCCTCTTGCGCGGGTTGCTGCATCTGTACGCGGAACGCTTGTTCAGCTTCGGCGGCGAATTTTTGGGCCGCGGCACGCAGCTCGGCGAGCCGGGTGCGTGCCTGCCCAAGGCCCGGCCGATATGGCCGACGCTCGGCCTGACCGACCGGGGGCCCGGCTTGCCTGAGCAATTGTTCCCTCGCCGTCCTGCTTTGCGCCGGTGGCTGGCGCACCGGCCTGCGGGGCGATTTTCCGGCAGCGCCATCTTGAGTTTTCTTCGCCCTGGCTTTAAGAATGCCGCCCAGCGCCCAGAAGACGGCAAGCACCACGACGAACAGTATGTTCATCCATTTGTCAGCGTCTTCGCTGCGACGGGCCAGAATCAGTTGAGCCAGGAAACTATTCATGATGTCGATACCCGGACGTCCTGCAATTATTCTTTCTTCTTGGGCTTGGCGATGGAATCCCGCATCGAGGTATCCGCCATAATATTCTTCATTCTGTAGTAGTCCATAATACCGAGATTGCCCTTCCTGAAGGCATCTGCCATTGCCAAAGGCACTTCCGCCTCGGCCAGAACCACTTTAGCACGGTTTTCCTGCACCAGAGCGGTCATTTCCTGCTCGCGTGCGACAGCCATAGCCCGGCGCCCTTCCGCCTCCGCCTGGCGCATCCGCTTGTCGGCTTCGGCCCGTTCGGTCTCGAGCTTGGCGCCGACGTTGGCCACCTCCAGATCTTTGGTGCTTACCCCTGCAACGCTTACGTCGGCAATATCAATGGAAACAATCTCGTAGGCCGTCTGCGCGTCGAGGCCGCTGTCGAGCACCTTCCGCGAAATCCGGTCCGGATGTTCCAGCACGTCCTTATACGTTTCCGCCGAGCCGATGGCGCTGACGATCCCCTGACCGACACGCGCGATGATGGTTTCGTCGGTGGCCCCTCGAACCAACTGGTTGATATTGGACCTGACGGTCACTCTGGCGCGGACCAGCATCCTGATGCCATCTTTGGCGACCGCATCGAGCAGCGAAGATCTATCCAGCGGGCAATCTATGATCTTGGGTGTAACGGTGGTCTCGACCGCTCGCAGTATGTCCCGCCCCGCCAGGTCGATGGCACGAGCGACATCGAAGCTCAGAGGTATCTTGGCTCGATTCGCCGCGATCATGGACTGAACCACGTCGATCACGTAACCGCCGGCAAAATGGTGCGCCTGCAATTGTGCGAACGTGACCGGCAGGTCGGCCTTGCGGGCGATAATAAGGGCGTTAACGCAGGTCATTACATCGCCCTGGTACGACGTCCAGAAGCGTTTCTCTCGCTCGTTTCTCTCTTCCATCCACCGCTCAAGAACCGGCGTGGCCGCGTCCCGGTCGGGCCTGTCCTTGCGCGGAAATCTGTTCCTCGCGACCAGCCAGACACTTTCGAGCTGCGGGGTGTCAAGGTCCGTGATTCCCGACTGGACGACGGCAATCTTGGCGCGGACGATTTCTTCACGCGGAACGCCGCGCAGAGCCATCCCGATCAGATCGAAGAAGCCGACGTGCGCCCCACTGAAGAAGGCTTTAATCCAGGTCTTGATGAAGGAGATGAAAACAACAAAGAAAACGATGACGATTATGCCCAATATAATCGCCAATACTGTAAGGATCACATTTGCCTGAGCTAATAAGATTGTTCCGGTCATTTGTACACCTCTGTATGGATAAACTAACAAAGCATCGATTCGTTCCGGGGCAGCAATTATGCGTTCTTCTTCCTTACGATTATATTGTTGCCCTCGACTTCCTTGACGATTATTTCAACCGACGGATTGATCATTTCCCCTTCGGAGACCACGCTGTATCTTTTACTATTTATTTCAGCGATGCCCGAGGGACGCAGCTCGGTAACTGTCACGCCGCTTTGGTCTTTAAGCCGGCTGAAATTCTCATCGCTAATCTCAACTCTTCCGCTAAGCGGGTCGAGCTTCTTATTTGGTTCAGCCAATATCATACGGCGGCCGAACGGCGTTTTGGGCAGGACCTTCAGTCCGAGCAGGATCAACGTCGGGACACAGACCAAAGTGGCAAGCAGGATGATCCAGCCCGCCGGCTCGCCGTGCATAAAACCGATGACAACGGCCCCTATCAATGATGTCGCGGCAAGAAAACCGAGTAAGCCTCCCGACGGCAGGATTGTCTCGAGAAACGCCAGGCATATCCCGGCCACCAGCAATATGATCGCGTAGGTTAAAATATGCTTCTCCTCAATACTGCCTGTTTACTGGATATTTTTCGGTTCAGGTATTTCCCTTACCACTATACGATTTCCCTCAACAACTTCAACTACAATCTGTCTGCCTGCTTCGATAAGCTCGCCGCCTGAAACCACGTCCAGCCGCAGGTTGCCGAATTCGGCCTTGCCGGCCGGCCGAAGTTGATTGAGACTCACTCCCTCCTGTCCCACTTGAACGGGCGTTTCTGCTGGAGATATTGCGGCAGCCCAGCCGGCGCCCATCTCAATTTGCAGCGGTCCTTGCGGGCCCGCCAGCACCAGGCGCCTGGCTACGGGGATTTTCGGAAGGTATCGGGCGATAATGGGCAGCCCAATCAGGAAAGCGATGATTCCACCCAACAGGCCGTACACATTCCTTTCGAGAAGCTCCCAGTCAGGAGACGTATGCGGCCAGGGCAATTCACCCGGCGCGTTCTTGATGAGCATGCCGAATAATCCGAACACTATACATATTATGCCTAAGAAGCCCACGACGCCGAAGCCGGGCAGGACGAAAATCTCCACCAACAGCAGGAGCACCCCCACGATGAATAGCGCCACTTCCACCCAGTTCGCCATCCCCACCAGGTACTTGCTGCCGATGATAATCGCAAAGCATATCAGCGCCACCAGCCCCGGCAGCCCGACGCCCGGCGAGTTGAATTCGATATAGACGCCCAACAAGGCGAGCAAGACCAGCACGGCCATCACCGCCGGGGAATTCAGCCAGCGGACCATCTCCTCCGACCAGTTGGTTCTGAGCACGATCGGCTCGCCGGCAAACGTCACGCCGTCACGCTGGGCTAAGAATGCCAGGGCCCCCGCCCGGTCCTTGACCTGCGCCCTGGCGATGCCGTATTCGTAAGCCTTTGCGGCGGTCAGCGTCAGAATCTCAGTATCTTTGACAATCAGCTCTTTGCTGGCCAGGTCGTACGAATTCGGGTCTTCGGCCAGCCGCTCCTCGTCAAGAAACTCGTACTGGCCGGTTTGCCGGTTTCTCACTTCGTAAACCTTCGTCCCCATGGTGACCATGGCCTTGAGCAGCGCCGCGGGGTAACCGTTCGCTTCGGCGGCCCGCGTGAAGGCCGCCCGCGTGAAACTCTCGGCCTTCTCCCGCTCGACGCCCTCGAGCTTCGTGCCGATGGCAATCGGCGCGCAATCGCCGATGGTGGTGTTTTCCAACATGATGATGTCTTTGCACGAGACGCTGATCATCGCCCCGGCCGATATCGCCTCGGTCGCGATGTACGCGACGGTGTGAACCTTCTTGCCGACGTCGAGAATGAAGTACTTGGAGATATCGTCGGCCGACTGGAGCAGACCCCCGTATGTGCCTATTTCATAAATCAGGTATCCGGCGCCTGCGTCGAGGGCCAGTTGCGACCTGCGCCGAATAGATTTGTAGAGCCCGTCATCGATCAGGCCCTTGCAGACGATGACCGCGGCTTTGACGGTCGCCGCGTTCTCGCCCGTGTCGTTTTGCTCGACGGGCGCACCCGGCCCCGCGAACAGCAACAGGCACAACACACAAACCGCAAATATCCGAGATGAACTCTCCATAGCCGGAATTATACCCTCCGCTGGTTTGGTTGGCAATGGCTTTGTTCATATCAGAGTTCTGCAAAATCGAAGGAGAAGATTTTTTCTTTCCAAAAGTATGCCTAACTTCGATTTTGCAGAAGCCTTTCACGCCAAGCTGCGGAGAATCTCCACCCCCTGCCGGATCTTCTCGTCGCTGGTCGCGTAGCTTATGCGAAAATGCGTGTCTTTTTCGCTAAAGACCTTGCCCGGTATGATAAGCACGTTGTTTTTAATGGCCTTTTCGACGAATTCCGTCGCCCCCCCGCCAGGGACCTTGACGAAGGCGTAAAACGCCCCGCCCGGCTTGACCAGCTCGAACGTGTCCTTTAGCCCATCGTAGAGCAGGTCCCGTTTCCTGCGGTACCCATCGACCAAATCGCTGACGTCGTAATCCATGGCCGCGATGGCCGCTTTCTGGAAAGGCGTCGGCGCGCAGACGAACGTGTATTGCTGAATCTTGGTCATCTGCTCGATGACGTCCCGTAGCGACGCATGAGCCGCGACGTAACCCAATCGCCAGCCTGTCATTGCGTGCGACTTGCTAAAGCCTCGCAGCAAAAGGCACTTTTGGTGATAGTGCGCCACGCTCGGGCAGCCGCCGTCGTAGCAGAACGCCTCGTATATCTCGTCGGTCAGGACCAGGATGTCCCTCTCGGCAGCGATTTTTGCCAATTCCCTGACCTGCTGCTGCGAATAGACCACCCCGCTCGGGTTGCAGGGCGAATTGAGAACAATCATCTTGGTCTTGTCAGTGATGGCCTGGGCGATCTTCGCCACCGGCAGCGTGAAATCGGGGTAGCTATCGACAAAGATGCACTTGCCGCCTAACAGAGTGACCAGGTGCTTGTACATGACAAAGTATGGGTCGGGGATGATGACCTCGTCGCCGGGGTTGATGGTGGCCATGAAGGCGAGCAGCAGCCCCCCGCTGACGCCGCTGGAGACTATCACGGCGGGGTTCTCCCAGCCGTACTCAGCGCTGACGCGCTGGGCGATTTTCCGCTTGAGAATCTCGTCGCCGGCCGTCTGCGAATAGCTGTTCTGCCCCGCCCGGATGGCCTGTATCGCTTCCTCCTTGAGGGCTTCGGGCACATCGAAATCCGGCTGCCCTATCGAAAAATTCACCGGGTCAGGCAGCGACGCCCCCAAGGCAAAAACTTTCCGTATCCCGCTGGCGTCAATAAGCCTTGCTCTGTCTGCAATAATCTCTTTCATTTGCTCTTTCTATGCAGGATCGACCTAATATCTTTTTCACACAGAAAATTCACGGTTATGCCGGCTTCGCGTAGAGGCTCTTTCATTTCCCACCATTTCGTATCGACAGCCTGCAATATCGGAGGTTTGTCAGGGTGCGCCGCAGCAACTGCGACAAACTTTCTATCTTCGGGATCGAAATCCTCAAGTGCAGGGTCGGACGGGAATTCCTCAAAGTTGGTTCGCTCGGAATTTCTCGGAGTAATTGCCACTTGTTCGCAGAGTTTGGGGTTACAGTGGTTCGTGAGCACCCAATTCAAGAAAGCGTCACCGACTCCCGGTTGACCGGATGATCTGAGATTTGCCATGTACTCTTTGAGAATCAGCCACTTGTCGTCTAACACCAATCGACCCTTTCGGGTCAGTTCCCCCAGACGAACAGCACAAGTTTTTACACACTCAGGTGACGCCTGTTCAGAGCTCCCATTCGCAACAACAGGAACATTGGTGTCAACAACACTTTTCATCAATCACCTTGTGCCTGTCGTTCCATTGCCGCTTTGGTGCGGGCGACTGTTTCTCCCATTTCGTCGCCAAAAAAATCCTTCGGCCAATTATTGATGTTACCATATAGATCAACATCGAGCTTTTCCGCATGAGAGGCGGAATTCTTCATTTCAAGGAAATACAAAGCCGTTTTCTCCGGGGATATTTTTTTCTCTGCGATTCTGCGCTGCAATCTCCTTACAAAATGTTCGCTGTGACTTTCTACGATGATCTGTACGTTGCGATTTTCCACAACGTCAATGAATATATCCGCCAACCATGATTGAGCGCTCGGATGCAAATGAAGCTCCGGCTGTTCCAGCAGGAGGACTGAGCCTACATCAACATAGTAACACAATACAAGAACCGGAAGGACCTGTGATAATCCAAACCCAACGTCTGTTATCAACACTTTGGGGGCTTGCCTGGTTTTCTTGACCAAGACCTCACAGGCTTTGCGGTTTTCAGCTAATTGTTTGACAGAAAATGAGCTAATTATTCCCATATCTCTGAGCCATTTCGCTACCATTTCTTCCAGACCTCGTTTTTTCTTACGACGCCCGCGCGATATATACCTTCCTTTTTCTCTCGCCGCGAGAATCGCCGCCACAGCAAGCTCTCCCTTGCGTCCCACGTCCGAAGGAGCCTCGCCCCCCCACGTATATATACGCTTCGGATATTCTCGCAGAGGACCAAGGTATTTCATTCGGCCGAACAAGCCCTCCAATTCCAAGACAATTTCAGAAAGAAAATCCACATTCTTAAAATAAGCGCTTACTTCATCAGGAAATCCGTAGAACTTCATCGGTGAAGGGAGCGCCCAAGGTCGCCTCGGTTGCCTGATGGCGTGGTAGTTTTCTGAGATTAACTTGTAGCGAGATCTCTTGTCCTTTCGCAGATGGCGCCTCAGGCCAAAGACGTTCTGGCCGAAAGAGTACGAAAACTCCCTGACAATGGGAGTACCAGACTCTCGTCTGATTTCAACATCGAATTTCAGATCGTTAATCTCAAAGAGGTTTTTGTCTTTTTGCTCTGGGTCTCTTATTTTTAACGTCTTTAACAGATCCCACGAAAGCGACACTTGCAGACCGGCATCAGCTTTGTGGCAGTGAATCAAATCAGGAAAAGTACCCAGGTCAACGATAGAAAAATCGTCTCCCGTATGTAGAACACGTTTGCGGTCTAATGACTCCACGGTTTGTTTCAACATCAGAAAAAGCTGGAGGATGCTCGTCTTGCCGGAGCTATTCGTACCGAAAAATCCGGTGAGCGGTGCAAATCGCAGAGGTCCGGTATCTTCCCATGATTTGAAGGACTTCACCTGTAATTCCGTAATCATTTGTACCTTGCCTTTCCGCTTCGAGCCTACCTGATCTGGTCCGCCGAAGGGCGCTTTTAGCCGCCCTGTTCCCAATTATCTTTCGTCAGCGTGCCTCATAGCGAACGGCCTCCGCTGGCGTCGATAAGCCTTGCTCTGTCTGCGATTATCTGTTTCATAAGCCCGGATGATAACCAGCCGTGCCGGCAGAATCCACACAAAAACCCCGCCACTCGCCGCCCTGCGCGCCCCCGGTCATTGCGAGACCCCTTGGGCCGTGGCAATCTCAATAGTCAATCTCGAAGATCCGGCCTTTGCCTCATCTGGTGTCGTGTTGACGGACCGTGGACGGAGTAAATAGTCAATGGAAAGGGATTCTGAATCCTATGATGCCGCGATGCCCATTACGAAGCGACATAGAGCCTTTTCCGGGTTTTTTCGACCGAATCGATAAAGTAAGGATTCCTCAACCCCCCCGGCTCAACAAGATCAACCGGCCGCCTTAGAAGCTTCTGAAGTTCCTCATGCAGGGCAAAGAAGTTGTCAAACCGCTTGGCCTTGACCGAGCTATCGAATTCAACCAAAAGGTCAACGTCGCTGGCCTGCTCGTTGAATTCGTCGGTAGCCGCAGAGCCGAAGACATCAAGTGCGGCCACGTGATATTTCCTGCAAAGCTCTATAAGCTTATCCCTGTTCTGCTCTATTATCGCTGTCATAAAGCCTCTTTTCAAATGTAGATTAGAGCAAATCAATCAACAATTCAACTCTCAAGACCAAAAATTTGCCACGAATGTCGCAGATCCGGCCTTTGCCTCATCCGGTGCCGTGTTGACGGACCGTGGACGGAGTCAATGGGAAGGGATTCTGGATGCTCGATTCTGGAGACTCGCCATCCCTGCCGAAGCAGGGACAATAGTCAATAGACAATAATCAATAGTCAATCCGCCTGCGGCGGATAAATCGCTCCGCTGTAGCGGATGCGCGACAGGTCCTCCCCCGCCGCGGGCTTGCGAAAGACGAACAGATGCTCGTGCATAATCAGGTAGAACTTGCCAGCCTGCGCTTTGGGCTTCCAGCGCTCGGTGGTTCTGCAATTGTGCTGGACCTTGATAATGTCCTCTTTGAGCACGAAGCCGGCCTTGAGGAACCGCTGCATCACGTGGAAGGCTAAAGGCACATAGTGCCTGCCTTTACGCGTATCGCCGATGAGTATGGCACAATACTTGTCCGGCTTGAGAACGCGGAGCAGTTCGCCCGCGATGGTTTGCATTTCGTCGCAGAAATTCGGCAGGCTGCCGATGTTCGAGAGGTCCCCTGCTATCCGGCCGTCCGAGTATTTGATGATATTCATATAAGGCGGATGCGTCAGGACAAGGTCAAACGAACCACCAGCCAGGGAAGATAAATCGCGTGCATCGCCAACCTGAACCTGCTGGTCGCTGGCCGGATGGTGCTTGAAATGCAGGACTGCTTTGGCTAATTCGACCGTTTCGGGATTGATATCGAGGCCCAGGGCGTCTCTGGCCAAGAGTTTGGCTTCGATGAGCGTCGTCCCCGCCCCCACCATCGGATCGAGAATCCTATCGCCCTTTTCGCTGTACATCTCGATAATATTGCGGGCTATCTGCGGAGCAAAATTCCCCCGGTACTTAGGATTATGCGTCGCCCAACTGCCCCGCTCCGGAAACGACCAGATGGTCGTATATTCAGGCTCCCAGAAAAGAGGCCCTACTTCTTTATATGAGCGGTTTGATTTTCCTCTGGCCGACACGAATCCTGACTTTCGCAGCACATTGATTGCGCAATGTGCCGTTTTTGTCAGGATCGTTGATCAGACTGCTGAATTGATCAACTACCTATAGGTAGCATCTTTAAAAAGTGAAAAATTTTCCTTGAGTTGACCAAGTCAACTGCGCCAGCTATCACGCATTGCATCTTGAATGGCTTTAAGCTCGGAGGTCTTTGAGTGTAGCTCGGATAGCTGTTGATAGCTCCAGAAGCCTACAAAGTTCCTGATCGGTTGAAAGGCATTCAGCAAGAGCGTTGCGTCAAACTGCCTTCTGCGGCTCATGTCCGAGACAATGACCATTTCAGTCCTGAAGTCCTGTAGTTCCACAAACTTGACAAGTGAATTCTTCATGTCCGTCGAGTGCTCGACCTCGAAAACAGAGGCCGGCATTCTTCGGGGATTGAACCAGACAACATCTATGGATTTCGCCTTGTTGACAATATGGTCATAAGAGAATGAATAGATATCCATACATGAGGCCATATTGCCAAGATGTTCCTTGCCGAGGAAGACTCTGTTCTTGTCCTGCGCTGGTATGAAAGTCTCGTAGTTTCTCAGATTTCCAAGCTGAACGAGAAGACCCTGATAATACGAATGTGTGAAGTCGATTTGTCGAGGCGTCTTGTCTTTGGTCGCAAGCATTTCATCGGGAAGCAAATCCCGGTGACTCTTGAGTGCCCACAAGCCAGGCTTGATTTTGAAGAAGAACCTGTCGTTCTGAACGATGCGTCTCATACTGGCGAAGGGGGTCTTTGTTTGCCATTCGCAACCGGGCACTTTGAGAACATGCTGGTACAGGTGACCCAAAGTGGCAAAGCCACCATTTTCTTCCATCACCCTGATAACGGCTTCGTGCTGTTTCATAGTGTCGGCTCCTGAAAAAGGCTATCCGCAATCGCCTGTCAGTCTAACAGAAATGAACCTATTCATCAATCCTCGGACTGTCCACCAAAGCACGAATATTAACGTTCAGCGCTTTGGCGATTTTTTCGAGGTTTTGCAGGCCGATATTCTTTTCGCCTCGTTCGATTTGGCCGATGTAGGCCCGGTGCAGGTCGGCTATGGCACCAAGCCCCTCTTGAGAGAGACCTTGCCTTTCACGAATTATTCTTATGTTCGAGCCAATGCGTTCACCAATGCTGCCCATGAGGCGATTATTGATCACATTGGACAGTTGATCCACGAGATTATAAGTAGCATTAGACAGAATACAGGACACAGGACACAGGAGACAGGAGACCTTGCCATTGTCTATTTACTATTGATTATTGACTATTGAGATGCTTCGCCATTGGCTCAGCATGACAGAGGGCAAGGGCGATGGACGAGAGACGACTTGGGATTGACTATTTGCCATTGAATATTGACTATTGTCTCTGGGCTCTCGGGGTGCTCCCTCGACCGGGCTCGGGACGGCGTCTGTGGCCCATGCCATTTATGATCCCTCGACTTCGCTCGGGACAAGCTTATGATTTGCGATTTATCCGCCGCAGGTGGATTGCCGATTTTCGATTTGCTCCGTCCACGGATGGCCGGATCTTCGAGATTTGTGGTTTCTAACTTTCTATTTCTTCGTGGCCCACGCCATTTACTATTTATGATTTACTATTGATTATTTCTCCGCGTCCATCAGCGTTCATCCGCGGTTCCGATTTCGTGGTAATTTGTGCTTTTTCGTGGCAAAGAATCGTCCCTCGGCTAGTTTCATCGTTCATAAATGACGACCCTTGTCCTATCGATGGATTCTCTCAACACAGGATTTCTGAATTTTCTGTCCACAAGCAGATCAACCTCTCGCTGGAATATCTCTTCGAGCTGCTCCTTTAATGCAAAATAGGTATCGAAAAGGTCGATGTTTTCGCCCGAATCAAAAATGACCAGAACATCGACGTCACTGGCGGCAGAGAAATTTCGGCCCAGAACAGAGCCGAACAGGCCTAATCGTTTGACCGGCAGACGCCGGCATAGTTGCTCAATCTCCGGTTTGACTTTTTCTATGTCAATCATAGGAACAACAGGCTAAGCACCATCCACCGCAAAGTCAACAAGAACCCACTGACCTTTCGGGAGATAAGAACGCTCCTCGACCTGAAATGCGAATCTCTAAGCACGGAATTCGAAATCATGTAGATTCCCCGATTTCCCCTTCGGCATGGCTCAGATGGATGGTGCTACCCTCGTCCGTCGTCCCCGCCCCGGCGGGCAAGCCTCGTTTGCAGGTGTCACTTGGCGAAGGGCAGCTTATCGGGGACGACGTGGACCTCGGTGGTGAATTTGTGGGGGAAGGCCCCCCCGCTGTCGAAGGTCAGCTCGACGAAAAAGGCGGTCCAGCCCTCGGCCGGCTCGGGGACTTTGGCGATGTACTTGCCGCCCCCCTGCTGCTCCAGAGGCGCATCTTTCCACACAGGTCCTATAATCTCCTTGCGGAAATCACGAGCTTTTGGGTTCGTGGCCTGCCACAACTTGGCCGCCAGCGGCTTTGTGGTCGTCTGGACCTCTATCGAGCCGTCGGGTTTGACGGACCATGAGAAATCCGGCCTGGACGAGCCGGCCAGAATCGACTGGAAGAACGCCATCAGGCTCTGGACGGCGTCGGAGTTGCCCAGGCCGTGGTCGGTGTTCGGGACGTAGCGAAGGTGCTTCTCGCCCGGCAGGTCGTGGTAGTAGAACTGGGCCGAGTCGGGCAGGAAGAACTGGTCGCCGGAGGAGTTGAGCAGGAACTTGGGGATGCCCGCGTAGCGGTCGCGGTACTCGTAGGGGTCCACGATCTTTATCAGCATCTGGCCTTCAGGCGAGAAGAGCTTATCGAATACGTTCAGGGACTGGTAATCGCCGATGGCCTGGGAGTAGAAGCCGTAGGCGGCGAAGTGGTGCTTCATCTGCTCGTCCATGTTCAGCACGTCGATGACCGCGGGGGCGATGGCGACGACCCGCTTATCGACGGCGGCGGTCAGCCAGGTCGTCCAGCCGCGTTTCGAGCCGCCCGAGACGACGAACTTCTTGATATCCATCGAGCCGGTATCGAGCGACGAGAGATGCTTCTGCACCGTGTCCATTGCGCGGACGGCGCTTTTGACCATCGGCAGCAGAAGAGGCCAGGTCGTATCGCCGGTTTGGAGACACTTGACGTAGCTGTAGGCGATGATCGCGTCCTCAGACCGCCGGTTGTTGGGATCATCGGCGAAGACCAGCGGCTCGTTCGGCACGGTTCGCAGGTCCGCCACGACGGCGTTGGCGGCCAGTGCCATGCCAGCCAGCATTTTGTCGGCGTCCTCCGGCGCGGGCCGGCCGCTGCTGCCTCCGTTGATGAAGAGCAACGCCGTATCGGCCTTCGCGCCGTCGGGCCGAACGATGGTCAGCCAGTGCTGCCAGAGGGGCTTATCCACCTCGTCCTTGGTCCGCCACGACTGCGAGATCATGTCGATGATGTAGGCGGTATAGCCTGGGCCTTTGACCGTCTTGACAACGTCGTAGCGGTAACTCGCATCGGGCGACGCGACGTAATCATCCAAAGGCGTACCAAGTGCAAGGCAAGCCGTCAAGAGAACCAGGACGGCCAGAACCCTGAAGAAACGGCGGGATTTCATATTCGGTCCTTTCATCATGCTGTGTTAGACTTTCGGCGGGAAGATCGTTCGCAGGTATTCGGCGTCGTAGCGGCAGCTTTCCTCCACGCCCAGCGGCATCTTGGTCCCTTCCATGACGAGCCAGCCGCGATAGCCGATATCGTCCATCGCCGCGCGGACGCGCTTGAAATCGATGGAGCCTTTGCCGTACAGGTCGTCGCTGTCCTTGGCGTGAAACTCGCAGATGAGCTTGCCGAGCGTGCGAATCTCGGCGAAGATGTCGTAGCCGGCGTATCGCGAGTTGGCCACGTCGTAATAGACCTGCACGGCGGGCGACTCGACCCGTTTGACAATGTCGATATGCTCGGCGGCGCTCAGATAAGATTCGATGCCGAGCACGACGCCGGCCTCTTGCGCCTTGGGCGCGACGCGGCGCAGGCGATTGACCACCACTTCGACGCCCTGCGCGTCCTTTCGCAGCTCTCCGTTGCCGAAGAAGGCCAGCAAGATGACTTTGACACCCATGGCCGCAGCGACATCGATGCCTTCTCTGACCCACCGGTCGGCGCGCGGGTCGCTCTTGTAGGGGATATTATTGAGCACGCCCATCGCCAGCGAGGCAATCTCGATCCGGTGCTGGCCTCGGGCGTCGATGAATCTTTTCTGCAGCTCCTTATCGAACAACGGCAGGTTGTCCTCCGCCCTTCCGAAGTCCACCTGCACGCCGTCCAGGCCGATGCGTTTGGCCACCTCGAGCGAGGCGGGGTTCGTCGTTTTGCCTATCGTCCAGTCGCACACGCCGATCTTGAAGCCTCCGGGGGACGCTTTTGCACGACGCTGCTCGGTGGGCGCACACGACGAAAGCAGGGCCAGCCCCGCTGCCGCACGAGCCGCATCGGCCATCAGCCGGCGACGAGTCATTCGTGGTTCTTTCACTTCTTCAACTCCTATGCTTTGACGCCCTTGAGATTGGCGTCGAGTTTTTCCGTGCTTTCGGCGACTTCCTTCCACGTCACCTTGCGGCCCGTGTAGGCGGCGGTCCGGCCGAGGACCGTCACTAAGTTGCTGCGCACGCTCGGGGCAACGGTCGGATTCTCGAACTTGCCTTCGACGATGTTCTTGTGGAACGTGGCGATGTTGGCCACGGCGCCGTCTTTGTAGATGCCGGGGCTTCTGCCGCCGCGATACAAATTCTGGCCGCGAATCATCGTAAGGTCGCCATACGAGGTTTCGAGCACGCCCTTGGAGCCGAACATGCGATTGCGGATGCCGTCGGGCTGTGTGCCGTAGCCGTCGAACTGCTTGGAGCTGAACGTGATAGCGACCTTGTTCGGATACTCGAACAGCAGCGCGAAATGATCGTTGCAGGTCCCGACGGGGCGAATCGCCCGGCCGCACGTCCCAACGGCGGAGACCGGCTCGGCGTCCATAATCCAGCTCATCACGTCGAGCGTGTGAATGTTCTGCTCGGTGATGATGTCACCGGAGAGCACGCGATCGAGCCCCCAGGCGCGCAGGCGATTCTCGGAATCGTCTGGGGCGCTGCGCCAGGCGTCGTACATCCTTTTAAAGGGACAGTCGGCGTGATAAAGCGCCTCGCCGAAGACGAAGTCGCCCAGCGCGCCGTCGCGGACGCGTTTAAGCGCTTCGATGAAGAACTCATCGGCCCGGGTCTGGAAGTCCACGAGGAAGCAGCGTTTGTTTTGCGCAGCTCTCTTGCCGCTGTCGGCGACGCTGCGGCAGCCCGGCGCATCGACGGCAATCGGCTTGGCGAGATAGACGTGAAGGCCGGCCTCGACCGCGTCGGCGGCCTGCATGGGGTGAAAGTAAGGCGGGCTTTCAATGGCCACGGCATCGACCTTTTCGAGCAGCTTCTTGTAGCCCGACAGGCCGGTGAAGCGATTTGCCGCCGGGACGCCCAGCTTCTCGCCTGCGTTGTCGGCCCTGTCCTGGAAATAATCCGCCACGGCGGCGAGATTGTATCCTCCATGCTGCTTGAAGAGCTCGGCAATCCACGTCCCCCTGCCGCCGCACCCGATCAGGCCCAGGTTGACCTTCTCGCCGGCGCTGCGCGCGATTTGCGGCCCGGCGACCGTCAGAGACAACGCCGCTGCGCCGGCGCCGGCCATGAACCCGCGACGGCTTATCCGTTCAGCATTGTTATTCACGATTGAGGTCTTTCGATCTTCCGACATGAGGTATTCCTCCTTATCACATATTATAGGGTGGGGCTGTGCCCCACCACGACCGTTCGGTGGGCCGAGGCCCACCCTGCGAATTTCATATAGCGTCACGTCTTCATGTAGGCTTCTCGCCTGATCTTTCCGGTCGAGGTCTTTGCGAATTCCTCGATCCTTATTTCAAGGTGCTGCGACGATATTTTTTCAAAGCTGGAAAGGTGCCGGCTGCTCTGCTGACATTCGTTGATGTTTTGCCAGATAAGGTTTTTCAGGAGCTTGGGCTGTTTCTCCAGCTCGGCGGGCGCGAGATTAGCGTGAATCCCTATCGTGTCCAATGCGGGCCTGACGATGGCGCGTATCGTTTCCTGCTCGATGCCGTCCCCATCCTTCCATGAACCGGGCACGACCAGAACCTCTCCGACGAATCGCGCTTCCGACAGCGCTGATTCGACCCGTTCGGGGTTCACCTTCTTGCCGCCGGGCAGAACGATGAGGAACTTCTTGCGGCCGGTGATGTAGAGGCATCCGTTTTCGTCCAGGTAGCCCAGGTCGCCGGTCAGCAGCCAGCGGACGCCCTTCTCGTCGGTCCGAATGACGGCCTGCGTCGATGTGGGATTGCGATAATAGCCCCTCATGATGCACGGCCCACCCAGGGCGATCTCGCCTTTCTCGCCGGGGGGCAGGGTCTGGTTATGCTCGTTGACGATTTTGACCGACAGCGTAGAGATGGGCTTGCCGACGGCTCCCAGTTTGCCCGCTTCTTCGTTGAAGCCATAGACGGGAGAATTCTCCGTTGTGCCGTAGCCTTCGTAGAGCAGGATGCCGCGCCGCCAGAAGACCTCCAGCACCCATCGCGGCACAGGCGCCGAGCCCGAAAGGAAAAACCGCAGCTTGTTCCAGCCTAATTTCCTGATGATGCCTTTTCCCACGGTTGCAGGCGAGAAGCGGTCCAGCAGTGTGACGTACAGGTACGTTTTCTTTTGTTTGGTGAGGGCCTCCTCAATGTTCTTTGCGAGCATTGTGAACAGCGCCGGCACCGCCACGAAGATCGAGACGTTCTTGTCCCTGATGAGCTCGGCGACGTGCCGGTACTTGTTGGTATAGACGCTGCTCGCGCCGACGCAGAAAGGCAGCAGCTTGCCGACCGTCAGGCCGAAGGAATGATGAGGCGGCAGGATGTGGCCGAGCACGTCTTCGGGACCAATCTTGACCTTCTCGACGGCGCCCTGGAGATTGGCGCTGAGGTTGGCGTGTGTCAGCTCGACTTCGCGCGGGTCGCCGGTCGTGCCGGAAGTACACAGAATTACCGCCGTATCGTGAAGCTTGACTTCAGGCGCAATGGCATCCAGCAGTTCATTCACGCCGGAGCTGCCCAGCCCGACTCTTTCAAACACCGTCATTTCGATGCAGACCATGCCGTTGCCGGAGGCGAACTCGCTCAGCTCTCGCCGCGAATCGGCGTCCTGATAATCGTCCGCCATGACAACGAGGCGCGTGTGCGTATGTTCGACGTGGTTCTTGACCCCTTCGATGGGCCGTTCGGGGTCGATCAGCACCGGCACCGCGCCCGCAAGAATCGTGCCCCACAATGCCACGTCCCAGTCGGCGCGGTTCTTGCCCAAGATGGCGATTTTGTCTCGTGGGCGAATGCCTTTGGCCTGAATCAGCCAGATGGCGAAATCTCGCGCCCTCGTGCACAATTGCTCGAAAGTGATGGATTCCTCGCGGTCGGCCCGGAGAATTTCAAGGCACGTTTTGTCCGGGGACTCCATTCCGGCAAGCGATTGATTGAAAATGTCGATCAGCGTTCGAAACTTCGGCTCTGTCTGCATCGGCATTGTGCTCCCGTCTTTGACTTTATGCTTCGCGACACACCCGCTGGCCTGCCACGCGGATCGGCGGGCTGCCCCCGCCCTCAAAACGACTTGGCCGGAAATAGTATTTTGCAGACTTTACCCGCCGCCGTACAATATGGCAAGTCTTTTCCTTCAATGCGGTTGTAATTTTGGGACGGTTGCGCGACAGCCGGGAGGCGGTTTGTGTGGGAGAGCGAGAGCCCTGAGCTGCCGAAGGTTGTTCCGTCTCGAGTGCCACCTCCGTCGTAGGACTCCTCTGCAAGCACGGGGCGAAAGAATAGTCCCCAGCCTTGGCACCGGCTCCGTTGCTCACCCCGGGCGGCCATCAGCAGTTGGGGGAATCCCCGATCAGCCGTCACATCACTCAGGGAAGGCGTGCCTCACGCGGGATAGGCTGGTGTGAACGCGTCTGGACCATGTTGTGACCTGCCGTCAGCAGAATCGCGGTGTCCTGCCCTTCTTCCACAACGCCATCGTGACCTGTTTCCAACAAGAACCTACTCCGTCTCTGCTGCCGGGAGCAAATCCGCGAACAACCGGCTTTACAGCAGCCTGCCAATCAGGTATAATCATTTATGAATCAACGAGAAGCCCCGACCACTTCACGAGGATCGAGGGACGACGCGTGAGCCGGGTCGGAGATGGTGGATGGCCGTATCTGACACCTCCAGTTCTCCCCAGGATGGCCTGAGACGAGGTCGGACATTCACTTTGTGTGTTTTGGCACATTGGGGTCGCAGATGTAGATGAGAACGTGCAAGAGTCCAAAGATTGTGAGGGGAATAATCCCTTTGCTCCTCGTCACCTTGGTTTCCATCGCCTTGTGTGAGGACGGCTCCGAGCAGTACGTGCTCATTACCAGTGAATCGCTCAAGAGCAGCTTTGCGCCCCTCGTCGATCGGCGCGTTGCTCAAGGGATGGATGGTGCGCTCATCACCGTAGAGGAGATTGAATCGAACGCGGAATATGCAGGCGTCGATATTCAGGAGAGGATTCGAGACTGCATCCGACACCACTATGACCCCAGCCGTCCCATGTACCTGGTGTTGGCGGGAGACGAGCACATCGTGCCGGTGCGGTACTGCCAGACGACGAGCGACGGGGGTCTCGTGCCTGTTGATCTTTACTACGCGGACATGGATGGCACTCGGTGGGACGCCGATGGAGACCACATCTATGGCGAAATCGGTGATGTTGAGCTCGCCGAACTGACGCCGGAGCTGTGTTTTGGCCGGGTCCCGGTATGCAAGCCAGAAGAAGTCGATGCCTATTTTTCCAAGATCATTCGATACGAGACAATCGACCCCAATGAGTTCATTGATTCTCTGCTCCTATTATCAGGTGCAGGATACGAATTTTGTTATGAAGGCCCTGCACGACCGCCAACGTACACAGACCATGAACCGGTGAGCCAGAAGGAAATCGAAATGACAGACATCTTCTGGAATATTATCCAGCCCTATTGGCAACCTGGTTTGCTGTCGCGGCTCTTTGACACCAACACCGATTGGGACACCAGCCAATTCGGCGATTATCCCGTCACGTGGTCGAATGTACTCGATACACTGAGCAGGGGTTTTCACTACATCTACTACTGGCAACACTCCAACTCAAGGCTTTGGACGTTCCGAGATGAAGATGCGGGCTACGTGTTCAACCTATGGCATGGATACAGATTGACCAATGCATTTCCCTCCATCGTTTTTGCCCGTGGATGCGGAACCGCCTTCTATGACAACGGCGATGCGGATGAGAGTCTCTGCGAGGCTCTGATAAGAAACGCCAACGGCGGCGCCGTGGTCCTGTTCGGACACGCCCGATCAGCGGGTGGGTCTCCGCACTGGGACCAGATCATCCGCAACACCTTTCAGGAATCTCATCGCAGAATCGGCGCAGCCCATCAGGCATGTCTGCTCGCCCTTGCATCCCAGAAGGTAAGCAACCCCTGGCACCAATACATCTTCCTGTTGCTCGGCGATCCGGCATTGCCCCTTCACCACCAGCATAAGAAGACGCTGCAATTGTTTTCTCCCAAAGGAAATGAGATCATCCAGGCGGGCTCTGATCTGACGATACGATGGAATGCCGGGGGTGATTTCGCCGCGAAGGAGACAGTCAGCCTGTTCTACTCGGACGATGATGGAAGCCGCTGGAATCCTATCCCTGGCGCGGATCGTCTGCCATACAATGGCTGCTTCTTCGTATGGGAAGCCTGCCCATTGCCACGTGGTTCGAGGTACAGGATTAGGGTGACTTCCACCGTTGACCCAGCGCTGTACGCGGAGTCAGCCAACTCATTCACTTTCGCTGAGCTTGGGGAACTGACAATTCGATCATTCCCGATCAGTGTGGTACAGATTACCGGGTCGATCAATAATCAGACTGACTGTACCTACAGTGAAATTCTGAATACAACGGTCCATCTCACGGTGCCAGAGGCCATTGGTGAGCGCACCTTTGCGAGATGGACCGACGAGAACGGTGACACAATCAGCGAAGGCAACTCGCTGTTGTTTTTCTTCGAACGCAGCACTGCGGTCACAGCAGAGTACCAAGGCGATAGATCGTTCTATGTGAATGACAGTATCGCGGAAGATGAAGTGGCCGCGGGCGATGATGCGGCCGACGGCAGATCCAGGGCTACGCCTATGAGATCGATCAGAGCCCTGCTGGGCAAGTATCCTGATCTTGGCGGGGGCGATGTCATTTTTGTCTCCAACGGGGTTTATCCTGAGACCCTGTCTCTTGAAGGCAAGCATTCCGGCCTGACCATCGAAGGCATGTCGGCGGAATCGTGCATCCTCGAAGGGGACGGTGAGAACACGATCATACATCTGTACAATACGGATCGGATATCTATTCGCAATCTGACCATCGGGCGTGGAGCACGTGGTATATACGCCGATGCGTCCGATCTGGATGTCGAGAACTGCGTCTTTGCCGACAATTCCAGCGGGGCTCTTTGGGTCGCGGGCGCCGGGTGCCAGGTCCAGGTCGATGGAACCCGATTTCTATCCAATACCAATGTCCGTGGCGGTGCGGTGTCTTTCGGTGCCGTTCCGGGGCAACTGACCGTCAGCAACTGCATATTCGAAGGCAACAGGGCAACCTTCAAAGGCGGGGCAATCTTCCTGGCAGGAGCCGCGACCAGCGAGGTGACGATTCTGAATTCAACGTTCTTTGGCAACAGCGCGGCGTTCAGTTGCGGAGCCATCCTCCAGAATGAGAATGCATCAGGAGCTAAGTTCACAATCTTGAACAGCGTTGTCTGGAAGAACGAGGCCCCCAAATACGCCCAGATGTTCCTGTGCGACTCTGCCGTCATAAGCTTCAGTGACATTCAAGGCGGGTACGCAGGTATTGGGAATATGGACAAGGATCCCCGTTTCGTGCGAGAAGGCGGCTGGGTGGACAATGGAACACCGGAAGATGCTGGGGATGATTTCTGGCGTGGGGGCGACTATCACCTGATGTCGCAGGCAGGCCATTGGGACCCGGAAAACTCGGTCTGGGTCGAGGATGACGTCACAAGTCCGTGCATAGACAGCGGCGACCCGACATCCGATTGGTTGCAAGAACGCGAGCCAAATGGAGAACGTATCAATATGGGTTGTTATGGCGGAACGCATGAGGCAAGTATGTCGCCAGACTGAAAGACCGCCGCCGTACAATATGGCAAGTCTTTTCCTTCAATGCGGCGGTAATTTTGTGCACGATTGCGGGCCGCCGACAGGCGGTTTGTCTGGCGACCTGGAGCGGGGCCCTGGACGGTGAAACTGAGTGAACGTGAATACCGGACTGCGGCCTTGGTCTGATTTTTTTCGCTCATTTTCCGCGTTTTTGGGGGCAAGAACGCCATTTCCAAAGATTTTTTTGAGAATTTTCAGTTTTTCTGTTGCAATATATGACATATGTCATATATTTGATACGACATATGTCATAGGAGATTTGAAATGACCAAACGCAAACGACCTGCCATGAGTCCCGCCGAAACGGAAGTGCTGCGATTAGTCTGGGAGTCGCGGCAAGCCACGGTGCAACACGTCTATGATGCGCTGCCCGCGAATCGAAAGGTAACCTACGTAACCGTCGCAACGCTCCTGCGCCGGCTTGAGGAAAAGGGATATCTCAAACACCGAGTTCGTGGTAAGGCTTTCGTCTATACTCCTGCCGCGAACAAGGAAGATGTTATCAAACGAACTATCGGCGACCTCGTGCAGAGGCTGTTCGGCGGTAATCCCATGCCTCTGATGCAGCACCTTGCTCTGCACAGCGAGATAAGCGACGAGGACATCGAAAGATTGAGGGACTTGGCAAAGAAGAAATAATCCGGGGGCTGTCTGTGGAGTGATTGCTATGGATGCGTATCTAAATGCAGTAGCCAGATATTTACTTGCTCAAAGCTGGCAGGTAGCACTTCTGGCTGCGATTGTGGCTCTGATATCATTCGCCCTCAGAAACAGAAGCGCTCACATCCGCTATCTGTTGTGGCTGATCGTTTTGGCAAAATGTCTCGTGCCACCTTTCCTGACTATACCCTTGGCGTTCTTGCCGGAAAGGCCTTCGAGTCCATCCGTTGCACGCGTGGACTTGCAGGAAGAGCATTCTGCGCCCGAAGCCCCCGTCTCAGTCGGGGATGCCACACGACCACAAGAATTGAAACCTGTAGTGCCAAGCGCCCGTGAGTTGATTGCCCTTGTGTGGACGGTCGGAGCGTTCTGTTTCTTGTTGTGGGTCGGCGGCAGAGCGGTTCGGTATACCGCCTGGCTCCGTGCGCGACGCAGGCCGCTGCCATCTGGTCTGCAGGAATCCATCCGGGAGTCGTCTGCAGGCTTCAAGTTCAGGAAGGTGCCAACGATCTGGCTGCTGGAGGATATCAGCCAGCCTTTTGTGTGGGGCGTGCTTCGGGGAAGTGTCTATTTGCCGGCTGACTTCGTCGGTTTGAACGGTTCAGACCAGCAGCGAAGCATCCTGGCCCATGAGCTCAGTCACATCGCCCGTTTCGACGCGGGTGTCAATCTGCTCCAGGTGATGGCCCAGGCGGCGTACTGGTTCCACCCGCTCGTCTGGTGGGCAAATAGGAAAATCCGCCAGGAACGAGAAAAGTGTTGCGATGAGATGGCCATCGCGCACCTCAACACGCCGCCCGAGCAGTACACGGGCGCTATCCTGGACGCATTGGCTGCCGAGCGCCGGTCGGCTCATCGTATACCGTCGTTAGCTATCGTAGGTTCCGTTAAAGACATCGAGGAAAGGATAAGAACTATGTTGAAACCAGGTAAGAAATTCCACAAGCGCCCGAGTCTGGTGGCCGCGACAGTCGCATTGCTCATCGCCCTCGTGACCATCCCCACCGCACTCGTCTTAACCGCCAAAGGCCAAACACAACCGACAAACCAGAATGCGGACAAGCCGGCCCAATTACCGAACAAGCCCGCCGCGGACAGCGAGAAACCTGAGCAACCCCGCTTTGCCGCCCGGACCTTCAACTCCAAGGTGGCGTTCGAGGTGTTTGTTCGAGAGACTGGTGCGGTGCCTCGGAGATCGATTGGGCGTACGCCGAGTGCCGCTCCTCTGGAAATCCCCGCTTGTTATGTTTGGTGGGTGCGAACCGAAGGTACCGTGAAAGACTGGGACTTGCTGGCCCGGGAAATCAACGAGAACAAGGTTCCCGGCCTTCAATTGGCTTCAGCCACAGACTCCGATCTGGCCCATTTGCAGAGTCTAAACGGATTGGAGTGGTTGGAATTGTACGACACCCGGGTCACGGACGCGGGGCTGGCCCACCTCAAGGATCTGACCAGCTTGCGCGAGTTGAGTTTGAATCTGGGCAACAAGAAGATCACGGATGCGAGCCTGGCTCATCTCAAGAACTTGACTGCATTGCGTAGGTTGGATCTCAGCAATACGAAGGTCACAGATGTGGGATTGGCATACCTCAAGGACCTGACTTCCTTGCGCGAGTTGTATCTCAACGATACGAAGATCACAAACGCCGGCCTGGCCCATCTCAAGGGCCTGACCACCTTGCGCGAGTTGGATCTGAGGCGTACGAAAATCACGGGCGCATGCCTGCAACACCTCAGCAACATGACCGAATTGCAGAGATTGCAGATGTGGACCTGCTCGGTCACGGATGCGGATTTGCAGCACATCAAGGGTCTGACTGGACTGTTGTACTTCGCAGCAGAGGGCCCTGGAATCACCGACGCGGGTCTGGAAAACTTCAAGGCCATGACCCGATTGGAGCAATTGTCCTTGATGAAGACTCAGATCACGGATGCGGGCTTGCGACATCTCAAGGGCCTGACCGCCTTGCGGAGGCTGGACCTGCAAAGCGACCGGATCACAGACGCGGGTCTGGAGCATCTCAAGGGCCTGACTACATTACGGACCTTGTGCTTGGAAGACAGCCGGATCACAGACGCCGGCTTGGAACGTCTCAAGAGCCTGACCGGATTGCAGAGCTTGTGGTTGGAAGGCAGCCCGATCACGGACGCTGGCCTGGAGCATCTCAAGAACCTGACCGGATTGTCTGACCTCACCCTGTCCGGTGTCCCGATCACGGATGCAGGCTTGGTGCACATTGGAGGCATGACGAAACTGACGAGATTGCAGTTGAACTACAATCCGATCACGGATGCAGGATTGGAGCACCTCAAGGGCCTGACCGGACTGCGAACACTCGAGTTAAACGGCACCCCGATCACAGACGCGGGTCTGGAACATCTGAGGAGTCTGACCGGACTTCAGCAACTGAATTTGTCCCGCACCCAAGTCACGGATGCAGGTGTAGAGCGACTCAAGCAGAGCCTCCCAAAGCTGACCGTAGAAAAGGGCCAAGTACAACCGACAACCCGAAGTACGGACAAGCCGGCTCAATTACCGAACAAGCTCGCCGCCGACACTTGGGGGTGGCAACCACGCTACACCGCCCGGACCTTCAACTCCCAAATGGCGTTCCGCGTCTGGGTCATGGTCGATTACTCGGGTACGCGGGACGTCGGGAATACACCCAGCGCAACTCCCTTGGAAATCCCTCCCTGCTGGTGCTGGGGGGTGGTGCCCCTCGGCCCAGTCCAAGACTGGGGCGCGCTGGCGCGCGAGATGAGTCGGAACAAGATTCCCGGCTTGACTCTGAATGCCTGCGCCGACTCGAATCTGAAGTGCTTGGCGGATCTGAAGGACCTGCGCCAACTGCACTTGGCCGAGACCGCCATCACGGACGCCGGTTTGGAATCTCTGGAGGGTCTGACCGAATTGGAGGACCTGGGATTGGAGAACACCCCGGTCACAGATGCCGGCTTGGCCCACCTCAAGAGCCTCACCAAATTGCGGGTGCTATATCTGGCCAAGACTCGCATCACCGATGCCGGCCTGCAATATCTCGAAGGTCTGACTGACTTGTGGGGTCTGATTTTGGACGCGACCCAGATCACGGATGCGGGTCTCCAACACTTGGCAGGTCTGACCAAACTGGGTTGGCTGAGACTCAACGATACCCGGGTGACGGATGCCGGCCTGGAGCACCTCAAAGGACTAACAGCACTGGGGGCGCTGCAATTGGCGGGCACGCAGGTCACCGCTCGGGGGTTCGCTCATCTGAAAGCCTTGCCCCGCCTGGAGGATGTGAGCCTGAACAGCCGTACGATCACGGACGACGCGGATTTGGCCAAACTCGTCGATGCCCTGCCCCGGCTGACGTCGCTGAACTTGGGCGGCAGCCAAATCACGGATGCGGGCCTGGTCCATGTCAAAAGCCTCACGGGATTACATCATCTGATTCTGGGCGAGACACAAATCACAGATGCGGGACTCGCGAACATTGGGAGTCTGACTGAACTACAGTACCTGAGATTGGGCAAAACCCGGATTACCGATGCAGGTCTCGAACACCTCAAAGGTTTGCCGAAGTTGTGGGCGTTGGGATTGGAGCGTACCCAGATCACGGACGCCGGCCTGGAACATCTCCAGGGCCTCAAAGGGCTACGAAAGCTGTACCTGGACGACACCCGGATTGGAGATGTGGGTCTCGAACATCTTCAAGGTTTGACCGAACTCACGGCGCTGTATGTGCCCGGCACGCAGATCACGGACGCGGGCCTCCAGCATCTCCAGAGCCTGACAAAACTCAGCGATCTCTCTTTAGTCGGCACGGGGATTACGGATGCCGGTCTGAAGCACCTCCGCGGACTGACCAGTCTGCGCGGCCTGGCGTTGTTGAAGACCCAAGTCACCGACGCGGGCGTGCAGCAACTCAAGCAAAGTCTCCCGAACACGACCATCTACACCGATCAAGCGAAGTAGGACACGGAGTCTCACTGGGGCGTCGGACACTGCGAGTGCACACCGTGCGTCAAACGATACAAGCCCCGGTCATGGGTGAACGGCCAAGAGCCGCAGCAGGTTGCTGCCCATGATCTGGGCTTTCTCGGCCGGCGTCACCTCGCCGTCGAGCAAGGCGTTGTACTCGGCGACACAGACGTGCATCAGGGCGAAGGGGGTGTCGCTGCCGAAGCTGATCTTGCCTGCGCCGAGGGTCTTGATCGCGTCGAGGACGGAGACGTGGTGGACCATGCTGCCGATCAGGTGCAGATTGGGACACTCCTGGGCCATCTCGATCCGCATTGCAGGTGCTATACTTGAACGGCACCCAGATCACGGATGCGGGCATAGAGCATCTCAAGGGTGTGACTAAACTGGGATATCTGGATTTGTCCGGCACACAGATCACGGATGCGGGTATCCAGCAGCTTAAGCAGAGCATGCCGAAGCTGCAGATTAGAAATCAGGTAGAATAGGGATCCCCTCGTCGGCTTCTGCCTCACATTCCGAGATCGCCTGAGGTGCTGAGCCTCTCCGTCGCGGGTGACAACGAGAGCTTGGCTACGGTTTGGCGGCTAGGTCGGCGCAGACCATTTCCTTGTCGTTGCGGGTGTAGATGCGCTGGTTGGCGAACGTGGGGTAGGACCAGCAGACACCGCCCTGCTCCATAAGCACGGGGCGAAGGAATGATTCGAGAGGGTGAACCCCCACAAGGCGGCTGTCTATTCGGCGGAGAACTTCAGCAGCGCCGCTATGCTATCGATCATCCGCCGATAAGGCAGCCAGTCGCTGCCGCAAATCCTTGACGCGGTCGGGGTGCTGTTGGGCCAGGTCGTGCTCCTCGTAAGGGTCCGAGGTCACGTCGTAGAGTTCGGCGCCTTCCCTCGACCGTGCTCGGGATGGTGAGCCTGTCGAACCATTGCCTTTTTTCTGGACGATCAGCTTCCAGTCACCAAGCCGGACTGCGGAGGCGTTCGGCGTCCTCCAGTAGAACAGCCGGGGCTCGTCGGGAGCAGTCCCCTTGCTGACCGAGGCCCAGACGTCCCGCCCATCCCATTTCAGGTCCGCCTTCGGGGAAGGTCCCTCGCTGCCGCTCGGGACGCCTGTGCGCGCAGGCCCGGAATCCGGCAAGCTGCCGGACCGGACCGCGTGCTCGGCGACCAAGCCGCAAAGCGTGGGCATCCAGTCCACGATATGCACGGGTACGGCCAGCGTGCCCGGCTTGAGCACGCCCGGCCAATTCGCCATCGCGGGAACGCGAATCCCCCCTTCATAGACCTCGCCTTTCCAGCCGTGCAGCGGCTTGTTATTGCCGAGCACCGGTTGGGGCTTGTCGGCGTAGCGGCCTTTGTACTCCGTCTTGCTGTTCCAGCCCGTTTGGCCCCCGTTATCACTGGTGAAAACGACCAGCGTGTTCTCACGAAGCTTCTTGCGTTCGAGGGCGTCGATGATCCGCCCGATCCCGTGGTCCATGTGCGTGACACTCGCGGCGAACAGCCGCCGCGAGGCGTCCTCGATCCGCCCCTCGTATTTCGATAGCCACTCCTGCGGCTCGGCGAGCGGATGGTGCGGCACGCTGTAGGCGACGTACAGGAAAAACGGCTTTTCGTGATCCCTTTCTATGACGCGGACGGCCTCATTGGTGATCAAGTCCGTGGCGTGCCCTTCTTCGTCGAGGAACTGGTCGTTGCGATGCCAGGAACGCTCGCCGGTCTTGTAGTAGTGCGTGTAGGGATCGGTCTGGCCGTGGAAATAGCCGTAGGAGGAGTCGAAACCGTATTTGAGAGGCGTGTATTCCGGCGGCGATCCCATGTGCCATTTGCCCGTCAGGCTGGTTGCGTATCCACAATCGCGCAGCGCCTGCGCCAGGGTGACGGTATCGTCATCGAATATCTTGCCATAAGCGGGAGAGAGCACGCCATAGCGGCTGGGGTAGCGGCCGGTCAGCAGACCTACGCGCGTCGGCGTGCAGGTGGGCATCACATAGTGGCGGTCGAAACAAACGCTTTGCTTGACCAGGTTGTCGAGATTGGGCGTTTGAATCTCCGGGTTGTGGTAGCCCACATCGGCCCAGCCTAAGTCATCAGCTATTATTATGACGATATTCGGCCGGGTTTGCTTTCTGTCGCTTGACCCGGCCCGAGCGCTGCTGTGAGCGCCGGCGCTGAAATAACTTGCCCCGGCGCCCGCCGCGAGCATACCGATGAACGTGCGTCGATTCATGCTTTGCTGTCCTGTCATGGTCGGGGCTCCTTCATTTGCTCTTGACTGCGGCGGTGAGTGATACCGTCTTCCAGGCGGTGCCGGAATCGCCCTTGTAGATAGTGGCATTCACCCCCCTGCCTGATACGTCGATGATAGCGTATCCGGGGAAATCCGCATACTCGAAACGCGCGATGTAAGGCTTCTCATCTTCGAGCAGCTTCATCCGGTCCTGTTTGGTATCGGGCTGAAATTCAGGTTCGAGATCGACAAGCGAGCCGCCGTACTTCTCAACGCCTTCCAGAGAATCGCGCACCTCGATCTGCGACGAGCTGATGACGCTGTTGACGCTGAACTGGACAAAGGGACCCGCCGGCGTCTTTCGTTCGAGAACGCTGCACTTGTGCAGGTGGGCGGTCAGAAGGACAACGTTGTTTGCACCGAGTAAGTTCAGAAATCTCTCGCGAACAGCTTTGTCTTTCTCTTTTGAGAAGATGTGCCACGTGGATCGGGCGTTGTAGGGAACCGCAGGAGGGTGCATGACAACGAACGCGTAGCGGTGCTTGTTTTCACTGAGCGTCTTTTGCAGCCAGTCGAGATTGTTGTTGTGATAGGCGTCAAAGAACACAAACAGATCAGGCCCTCGCATCAAGTAGAATGACGCCGAGTCTATTTGCTTGCCGCATTCCTTCGACAACCAGGGCAGCATGACCCCGTCAAAGGCTTCCTTCGCCCCGGGGCCGGTGATGTCGTGATTGCCCTTGCCGGCGATGAACGGGGTCTGAGGGATGTATTTGCGAATACACGCTATAGCATCTTTGAATTGCATCTCCTGGAGCTCGCGGCTGCCGCAGAGCCCTTCGGCGAGATCTCCCCCCTGGACAATCATCCTTATCCGGCCGTCGCTGGATTCGATGGCAGACTCGATTCGCTTGAAAAGGCCGGGCGTATGGTTTTCGGTAATCCTGACGTAGTCCTCGATTTGCCTGATATCCGCCGGCATGTTGGCCCGCACCCAGTCGAAATCGTGATGAGATTCCTTGTCGAAATGCAAATCGCCAAGATACACAAACGAATACGCGGGACCGGGTTCGCCGCCCCGTACAACGGCTCCGGGGAAGCCAAAAACCATTGCGCATAATGTCGTTACAATCACGACGTTTCTTCTGCTGACATGTTGCATTGTGGCCTTTGCCTCCTGAAAAATGGCGTTGGAATTCGTTTGCAGGCAGGTGCGTCGAATCGCCCGCTGCCATAGCATTAGTGCAAATGATATCCGCTGGGCGAATTCCGGCCAACAGAAAAATCAATTTGCCGCTGATGCTTGACGCAAGTTTCATTCAACCGCTAAGGCCAGAAATGTTGCGGATCATTGAAATCACGCGGCGCCAGGTTCAGAAGGCGTGCAGGAAACTCGGTAGAGCCGGCCCTGCGGCTCGATAGCGAAGTTGACGGGCAGGAATTTCTTTATGGTTTCGATGTTCGTTGTCAGGTGGGTGGACAGCTCATTGGTTGTATAGCAGCCGGCTTTTGAGATAGCCATGTACAACAGAAGCTGGTCGGCCAGGAAGCGGTCTGCGGCCGCCCCAGCGGCCAGAAAGTCCTCGGCCAAACCCACAACCTCGCCGACGACTTTCTCCGAAGGTTTGCCTCGCTGTCCAAAAGCGGTAAAGACCGTGGTCCTGCCAGGCCATCCCCAAGCTGCGCTTGAGGCTGCCACCAGGCGGAGCATCACACAGTTGCCTGGGCCGTCCGAATCCGTCACTTCGATATGCTCGATATTCTTGATGCTCAGCCCGCTGTGGAGCAGAAGTTTCCGCTGGCGTTCAGCGATGTGCCCGGGGAGTCTGGCCGTGTATATCCGCGCGTGGATTTCCCTGTGCCCACCCGGCTCGCACAGGCTGATTGGATGGTCTGCGCCGCCCTGCCACGGATGGATATGCAAAGCGATTTTTCCGCCGCCGGCAGGGAAGAAGCCGTGCTTGTATAGCTCGCAGCGGGCCTCGAAGCCGGAGCCTGCTATAGCAGGCAAGAAGGTTTCGCTCAGAAAGTCAAATGGAGGAGCCCACGGGTTGTGCGTCCCGCCGGTCACGGTGACTGTTGAAGGTCCGCCAGCCAGAAACAAAGCAGGCAGCACGGTCTGAACGACCAATGACGCCGAGCCGGCTGAGCCGATGTCGAAAGTGAAATCACCGCCGCGGACGGGCCCGGGCTGGAAATGCAGCACTTGCGAACTCAGGGCGGCGCCCTCGCATTGGCCCTCGCAAATTTGACGGGCGGCGTGCACGCAGCTTACGTGCTGGCGAGCCAAACCCGGGTTGCGACGGGCCGCTCGGATTTTTTCCATATGCAGAGGCTTGCCGGTGATGCAGGCGAGCGCAAGGCTCGTTCGCAGTATCTGCCCGCCCCCTTCGCCTTCGCTGCCATCGACGTAAACGGTTTCCATATTAGTGGTAATCCCACAACGCTACTTGCGCTGCAACAGCCTGTTGAAGAATGCGTCTATCGCCTTCGGCTACGAGCAGGCAAAAGTGACTAAAGTGAGCTAAAGTGAGCTAAAGTGAGGCGAAGCCCCCGGCAACTTTAGGCACTCTCAACTTTAGGCACTTTCAACTCCCTGGTCCCCTGATAGCCTCTTTAATTTCAGTTTCTGGTGGAGCTCAGTCATTCAGTATCAAGATCCACCGTGACATCCCCGATAGCAAGACAGCGGATTTGAGTGATATCGAGCAGCGGCGCCCTGACCGCCACCCTGTCTGCATCCGGCCGCCAGTCCTCTACTATTCCCAATGCCAGGTCAATACCCTCTCTGTTTCTCAAGGCAACCAGGCGATGGAGCAGGCCATCAGGACTTACGCTCCGGGTTGTCTGGATTGTTGTTTTGCTCAATTCCAGAGTGTGCAGTTGCGCATCTTGAAAGTACTTGCGAAACTGGCTCTGCCGGTGGCTGCGTCTGGCTTGTGGTGATTTGGCCGGTATGCCGGGGTGCGGCTTGAGCAGCTCGATCTGGGAATCGAGATTGCGCAGACCCGCGAGAATATCGCTGAGCTCATTGTCCCGCTGCACCGCCACGATCAATTTCGGCTGCAATATTCGCTGGACACTCCACCAGAGAGCCGTTGCCGCCGGACCAGCGATGAAGCCGGGCGTGTCGATGATGATGTGCCCGGCGATTCCGGCCAGACGCCCGACGCATTGTGCCAAGGCTTCGGTGAGCTGAAGCAGATGGCCCACAGGTGTAATGTCCCCGACGAAGCTAATGCCGCGGGGCGTAAGCTGCGAGAAATCCACCTCCGGCTTCTCGACAATGGCCCAGCCGACTGTTGCAGGCGGACCGATGTGAGACTGGCCGACGTCTGCGTCGATGACGCCGACCGGTCCGCCGGTCGCCAGCCGTCCGGCGATGGCTGCTGCGAGGGTTGTTTTGCCGGTATCCACGCCGCCAAGGATCAGGCAAATGCCGGAGCGGGGCAGCCCTCGATTGATGAATTTCTCTCGCGTCTCGTCAGCCCAGTCTGTTGACACTTCAGCGCACTCCCGCAGAGTTCATCTCCGCTGGTTTTCTCAGATACGATCCAGGTTTTCTACGATTCTGATGATGGCGGTTGTCTTGCCGCAGCCGGGCGCGCCTGTAATCAGGATTTTGGGGGATTGCGATGTCATAGCCGGAACGTTTGAGGCAAGACGCCTAATACCTCCTAACCTCCGAATTTATGGGTCCTCTACCCGTGCCTGGGTGGCAGCCTCAAAGCCGTAGGCTTTGGGGATGGATGGTCGGGGGAAAGGCCATCCCCAACCCATTCGGCAGGCTCAGGGGAGCGCTGCGCTTGAGGCTGCCACCCTCTCCCAATCTATCCACAAATTCATATATTACGCCACATTAGTTTCCGTCCCCATTTTGCTGCCTGATTTCCTCGAAGAACAGCGTTCGCTTCTGTTCGACACACTCTGCAGCGTAAAGATACATGGCCGCCGACCAGCTCTGCCAGTCCTGTCCCTGGGGTGTGCCGTCCTGGGCGCGGTGCCATTCGTTGAATCCGAATTCCACTTCTGCACTGTGGACCGCCCGAACAAGCTCCGTCAGGGCGAGAAGCTTCCTCTCGGCAAGGCCGTACCGTTTCGCAGCTACGAGGGCGGCGATGTAGAAGCCGCATACGAAAGGCCAGATGCCGCCGTTGTGGTATTCTCCCGGCTGGTTGTATTTTTCGTAACGCGGCAGCCAGTCCGGATCACCCGGCCTGACGTACGGGAAGAAGTTGGGCGGCAGGTCCACCGCCAGGTCTTCGTTTTGCCTCAGTGCATCAGACTCCTTTTCGACCCAGCCGACCAGACGTGCGGCTCTGGAAGGGGATGCGATGCCGGAGAGGATGGCCAGGCTGTTGCCCAAAAGGTCGAAACGCTCGCTGCAATAGACCTTGTAGGACCACATAGCGTAATACGGTTTGTATCTCAGGACCAGACCCTCGTGTACATGCCGCTGTTGCCTTTCGCCTTTGACGGCGAATCTTTCCATCGAGTCCTTGACCTGGGCGGCCCGCTCGTACTGTCCAAGGAGGCTCAGATAGGTATAGACAATCGTATTGACAAAGAGCCCATATCCCAGGACCCACTGTTCGTCCCGCCAGTCGCTGGTGGGTAGTTGCGCCACGAGGCAGCGGTCCGCCGGACTCTGGTAGGCCATCCACGTCAAAGCCTTTTGGACGGCCCGCTCCAGGAAGTCGTGTTCTCCGAGCACCTGTCGATAGAGCCCCACAGCCATCAGAAACAGCGGCGTCGCGTCACTCGAACCTCGGTCCTCGCGGTCGTGCACCAGCGAGGGGATGTGGCCCAGCTCGGACTGGTTCTTTGCGAGCGTCTCCAGGACCCTGCGAAGCGATTTCAGGAGTCTCTGGTCTTTCGTGGCCAACACACCCAGCGAGCAGATCATCAGGTCCCTGGTGTACGGCTCGGGATACCCCCAGCCGGCCGTTCGCGGCAGATTCCGACAGGCGCCGTGGTTGTTGTGAAGCAGGACCTCCAGGGCGGCGTTCCTGGCCCGAGCGACCCGCTCTTTTTGCTGTTTGTTCATGTCAGGATATACCTAAACGTCTTGAAATGATTTCGACGAAATTTTTCGCGATCACGCGATAGTCAAAGTTCTCGACGACGCGCTTCCTTCCTTCCTTTCCCATCCTTTCTCTCAAACCGGCGTCCTGCATCAAGTCCATCAGGTAGTTGGCAATGTCATTGACGCTCGCCCGGTAATCCACGATCCTCGGTTTCTTGAAGACGTGCTTGTGGCCCGCCTGGTAGCCGGATTCATCTCCGAGAATCGTCTCCCGGAGCCGGATTTCCTGGGCGACCTCGGCCAGGAAAGCGGTCTTTCCATGAACCAGGGTGTCCAGCATGCCCATCGCCTTTATCCCGATGACGGGTTTCTCACAGGCGTTGGCCTCTATCTGAATCATACCAAACCCTTCCAGCCGCGAGGGCGCCGCATAGATGTCGCACGCCGCCAGCAGGTAGGGCATGAAGTTCCGCGATGCCTTGCCGGTGGTATAGACGACGTTCTTTTCGATTCCCAGGTGGGCCGCCAATTGCAGATCGGCGAGGTTCTGTTGGTCCGTTCGCGGCTGAGGCCAGACCTTGCACACGTATTTCCAGTCCGGCGCCTTGGTGTCGTTCATCGCCAGGGCCTGCATGACTTCCTGGGCGCCTTTGGACGCCGCGTCGCCGCCCACCGTCATGATCATGATCTGGTCATCCGAGATGCCCAGTGATTCCCGGACCGCAACGACTTTGGGGTCCGTTCGTGGACAGGGTGCAAAGGCGTCCGTGTCGCAGCCAACGTGCAGGACTTCGATGTTCTTTCCGCTGAGGCCATCCCGGATATAGACTTTCTTGACCCAGTTGGACGTCACGAGGATCAGCGGCAGGTCTTCCAGGGCTTCGGCATAATTGGCCATGTAGCCGTCGGCGACGAGCCAGGGCACGGCAGTGACGCCGTACCGCTGGGGGTGAAGGACCAGATGCGGCGTATGTCCCCAGTAGCCGACGCCCACGACAATGTCCGGCTCGAACCACCGGTAATACCATTCCTTCTCCTGGGGTGACTCGAAATTCACAGAGTGCACGTCAATCCCCAACTGTTCGAGCCCTCTGTGCAGCAAATGCCCCTGCGTGGCAAGGCCGCCGGGCGACGGCGGGTAATCATACAACAATAATACTTTCATTATTCAGTTCCTTTCAGAACAGAGGCGACCAGCTCGTCAAAATCAGCGGTCGCAAGGCATAGACGCGAATCCGCGGCCCCGTAATACATGAAGACTTTGTTCCCCTTTTTCAGCCAGCCGCAGGGAAAGACTACGTCATCGACGTCCCCCTCTCGCTCGTAGGGAGCTTTCGGGCCGAAAATCCATTCGTCGGTGCGGCGAATCACTTTGGCGGGATTCTCCAGGTCCAGCAGGACCAGCCCCAGGCGGTAGATCGAGCCGGAAGCCGTCGTCCTGACCCCGTGATACAGGATAAGCCAGCCCTCCTTCGTCTCCATCGGCGGCGCGCACAGGCCGATCTTGTTGGCGTCCCACCAGCCCCCTTCTCTGGCTTGTATGATCTCCTGATGCTCTCCCCAATGCTTGAGGTCGGGCGAAAAGGAAAGCCATATATGAGCGCCCAGCATCGAGGACCTGGCGACGGGGCGATGCAGCATGGCCCAAAGGCCGTTGAACTTGACTGGGAATAGAGCCGCATCCTTGTCCTCCGGTGGCATGACCGGCCCCAAACGCTCGAACGATTTGAAATCGCCCGTCAGGGCCAGAGACACCAGCGGCCCGCCTTTCGAGTAGGCCGTATAGCAGATGGCCCACTTGCTGATTTCGTCAATCCAGGTGATCCGCGGATCCTCTATGCCCCACAGCTCCTCCGGGTGTTTCTCAGGCTCAGGTTTTAAGGTGCCCCCCCGGTCGATTTGCCAGCTCGTGATCCCGTCGTCGCTTCTTGCGGCGGTCAGATGTGAAATACCTCTGAAGTCTTCAACGCGGGCGAGCAACAGGGTCTTGCCTTCCACCTCTGTGGCGGCGGCGTTAAAAACGGAGTTGGCCCTGTACGGCCAGTTGCCCACCGAAAGAATCGGGTTGCCCGGATGTCTATGAAAAAGCTCGTAATCAGAATTATCCATGATTCGTATTATAGACAATTGGCAACCACGAATGAACACGAATAAACCCAGCGCGGCTTCGCTGCGCTCAGCCGCAACCAAAAAAGTCATGGAAATGAATGGGTAAGAAAGTATAGTGGCATCCTTTATAGGTTCGCACTGGA
>Ga0214473_10000284_pt1 | contig 70832 bp, 41 predicted proteins | sample RVTome_7_FD_203509 | JGI IMG/M metagenome (GOLD analysis project Ga0214473, IMG submission 203509) | Soil microbial communities from uranium-contaminated site in the Upper Colorado River Basin, Wyoming, United States - RVT98D197 | ecosystem: Environmental > Terrestrial > Soil > Contaminated >...
CACAAAGAATAGATAGGGAGTTCCCCAATCCGCGAAGATTCGATGAACTCCCCATCTCCAACTCTTGACACGAAGCCAAGAGCCGCTTTCTCTTAATTATAGTGATAATCGGCTTCTTGTCAAGGATTCTTGAAAGGAGCCGCGAAATGGTTAGCTTGACAGAGCTTGCAAAAGAAGTGAACTCGCAAGAAAAATGCCTGAATTTCCTGGAGAAGCTCCGTTGGCCCGCTGGCCCGGAATGCCCGCGTTGTAAATCGAAATCCATCTCCCGCATTACAACAGTTGATAAGTTCCAATGCCTCGACTGCCGGTATATGTTTTCCATCACGGCGGGAACAATCTTCCACTGCACCCACTTGCCCTTAGATAAATGGATTTTGGCCGCTTTCTTGATCTGCAATGCCAAAAAGGGCATCAGCGCGAAACAGATTGAAAGAGACCTGAGCGTAACGTACAAGACCGCCTGGTATCTCATGCATCGCATCAGACGGGCCATGAAAGAACCGAGATTTATCCGCCAGTTCAAGGGCATTGTCGAGGCCGACGAAACATATTTGGGCGGCAAGCATCCAGGCAAGCGCGGACGCGGGGCCGCTGGCAAGTCAATCGTGTTCGGTATGCGCGAACGCAACGGCAAACTGCACGTCCAGCTTATACCGGACGTATCAGCCAGAACTGTCTGCGGTATCATCAGAAAACACGTCCGCAAGGATGCCGAAATGCTCTGCACTGACGAATTTCCTTCATATAACCAGCTTGCCATCGACTATAACCTCAAACGGATTAATCACGAGATCGAGTACGTTAACGGTCAAGTGCACACTAACGGCATTGAATCTTTTTGGGCCATCCTGAAGCGAGCTTTCATTGGAACCCACCACAAGATGAGCGCGAAATACTTGCCGCTCTACTTGAACGAGTTTACTTTCAGATTTAACAGGAACGGCCACAGCAATATGTTCAAAACTGTCCTTTCCAATGCAATTGCGGCTTAAGCATGGAATACTCATCAGACAGCCTCGATCTTAAAATAGTCAAGACTTTTTTAAACGGTTGCGGATTAAAAGCGTCACGCTTTCTTGGCAACAAAAGCGATAATACTCCCACTCCTGATCTGAAAGTGTTTTCTGATAAAAGCCATATATTTAACTGTGAGGTAAAAAGTCTTAGTAAAGACGACCGGCTTGATGTTTTATTAGATGCCGCATCTCCCGGTGAACTTGTTGGGGGATTAATGTCTGATACAATATTTAATCGCATTACAAACCATATTCATAAAGCCGCAAAGCAATTGTGTGCAGTTAATCCGAAAAGAGACATCCCCAATGTCGTCGCCATTATCAATCACGATAAAAATGCAAGCCATTTAGACTTTCATGGCGCTGTAACTGGCAATATCATTTTAGATTCCGGTGTCGAACTCCCTATTTTTGAATACTATTCTAAGGGCCGAATAAAAGATGACTTGCTTCACTTGCACCTTATATTGTGGCTTGATGATTTCACTTCTGATTGGCTCTTTTTTACAGAATGCGATCTTAACCATGATAAACTTCTAAAGAGCCTTTTTAGAAATCCCCCTAAAAGGCCCAAACCTTTTGATGTAAACTCCCTATAAAATTCTCCATTGCCGCGCATTATCGAAAAATCATCATGGTTAAATTCAAGCCGATGCCCTTCGTGGTTCCTTAAAAATTCCTTTAAGACATCCATATATTCGGATTTTTGGTAGATATAAAAATCCCCACTCGGCCATCCTTGACCAATCCAAATATATTCTTCACATTCATGGCAGATCAGGTTATAGGTGAATGACATCATTCACCATCCGTCTGCCGCAAAGGGATAATTCCGTTTTACTTTTCAAGTTTTGTGTGAGGATTTGAGATATTTGCGAATAAGCAGGATTAACAATCAATACGGGTGAGGGGGAAATGCATTCAGCGGAAACTATTCACTTACCGGAGAGCGGGAGGCAGGCTCCGATCAGGGTCGGGATCGTGGGGACCGGCTTTGCCGCCCATCTGCACGCCGATGCGATCGAGCGCTGCCGGGATGCCAGGCTGGAAATGGTCTGCGGCATCGAAAAACTCGACGAGTTCTGTCGGAAATGGCCGGTCGAAAAGAAAACGGATGATTTCAACAAGCTGTGCCGGCATCCGGAGGTCGATGTGGTCAGTGTCTGCACGCCCACTTTCATCCACCGGCCGGTGGTCGAGGCGGCAGCGGCTGCCGGCAAGCAGATAATCTGCGAAAAACCTCTGGCCACCTCCCTCGAAGATGCCCGGGCCATGGTGCGTTCGGCTGCCCAAGCCGGCGTGTTCCTCTGCTACGCCGAGGACTGGTGCTTTTCGCCGATACTGAAGCGGGTCGAGGAGATAGTGGCCGAGGGGGCGCTGGGTGAAATCCTCTACGTCAAGGCCAAAGAGGTGCACAGCGGCAGCCACAGCGAGTATGCCAAAAAGATCAAATACTGCGGCGGGGGCGCCCTGTTCCATATCGGCTGCCACCCGATCAACTGGGTCCGCCACCTGATCGGCGGCGAAGTGGCGCAGGTTGTCGGCCTGACCACCGGCGGCGGAGAGGGGAACATGGTGCACAAGGACTACGAAGGCGAGGACTGGGGCGTGGCGCTGATGAGCTTCGAGGGGGGCCAGCAGGGATTCGTCGAGGCCAATTACATCACCCTGGGCGGCATGGACGACACGGTGGAGATTTACGGCACGAAGGGCGCGCTGAAAGTGGAGCTCACTCTCGGCAGCCCGATCCACGTCTACAGCCGCGAAGGCTATAAATATTCCGTGGAGAAAGCCGACAACCAGCTCGGCTGGACCCGTCCGGCAGTGGACGAGCTCTGGCAGCTCGGCTATCCGCCCGAAATCGAGTACTTCATCGGCTGCGTGCGCGACGGCCGGGAGCCGATGATGGGGGCCCGCGGCGAGGACGGCCTGGCCTCGATGGAAGTGGCTTTCGCCGCCTACGAGAGCAGCCGGAGCGGAAAAGCGGTGAAGATGGCCGATTTCAGGGCGCACAGGTAAAACTTGCATATCTTTCCGAAAGAAATAGATTGGATCGAACCGGCCACAACGCCGGCGTTAAATCATGGACGGCATTTTCCAGTCGCTGTCCGCAACCCTTTCAGGTAGACGGAGTTCGACATGAAACGGATCGTGCTATTGTCGATTGCGCTGGCTTTCGTCTTCGCCCTGCCGCGGGTAGCAAGCGCCCAGTCCGGCGACCTGCGCCTGATGGACTGGAAACCGGTTTCCCAGCTCGTGGTCAAGGAGACCAGTATTCTCAAGCCCAAGTACCCGGTGATCGACGTTCACAACCACTTGCGCCGGCTGGATGACCTGCCGCAATACCTGGCCGCGATGGACGAGGCGGGAGTGTGGAAGTGCGTGAGCCTGGACGGGCTCTCGAAAGACGATTTTTACAAGAAGCACCTCGAAGCCGCTCAGGCGATCTCGAAAGAACGCTTCCTGATATTTTTCAGTCCGGACTTCTCCGGGATCGACGAGCCGGGATGGGCCGAACGCGAGGTCAGGAAGTTGGATGACGCGGTCCGCCGGGGCGCCCGCGGCTTGAAAATCTTCAAGAGCTTGGGGCTGGAGATCAAGGACAAGAGCGGCAAGCTGGTCGCCGTGGATGACCCGCGGATCGATCCGATCTGGGCCAGGTGCGGCGAGCTGGGCATCCCCGTGATGATCCACGTAACGGACCCCAAGGCCTTTTTCACGCCGCTGGACGAGCATAACGAACGCTACGACGAGTTGGGAGCACACCCGAACTGGTCGTTTTTCGGCGATAAATTCCCCCCAAAACAGGCGATTCTGGATGCGCGTAACCGCGTAATGGCCCGCCACCCGAACACGATCTTTATCGGCGCACACATGGGTAACCAGCCGGAAGAGCTCCACGTGGTGGCCAACTGGCTGGAAGTCTACCCGAACTTCTACGTTGACATCGACGCCCGGATCAGCGAGCTGGGCCGTCAGCCACGCACCGCGCGCAAGTTTTTCCTCCAGTACCAGGACCGGGTGATGTTCGGTACGGACACTCCGCCCAGCGTCGAGGCGTACCGGGTCTATTACCGCTTCCTTGAAACCGATGACGAGTACTTCGATCCCTCCGGCGGGCACCATCTGCAGGGCCGCTGGATGATCTATGGCGTTTACCTGCCGGATGAGGTGCTGGAAAAGATCTACAACAAGAACGCCCAGAAAATTTTTGCCATGTTCAAGGGCCTCAAATAGGAACGGGCGTCTACCTGCATCAGGTTCCTCTCGAGATAAATCGGAGCCGACGGCCGCTGGAAGCTTCCCCGGCGGCCGTATTCTATCCCTCTTGATTCCGCCGGGGACCCTCTATGATATTGGCCTCGCGAGTCGACCTGGCCGTCACCGTGGTTTACATGCTGCTGATGATCGCGGTGGGGGTTGTGCTGTCGCTGTTTAACCGCGACGAGGCCGATTTTTTCCGCAGCGGCAACAAGATGCCCTGGTGGCTGTCCGGATTTTCCGTGTTCATGTCGAGTTTCAGCGTCTGGACTTTCACCGGGGCGGCCGGCCTGGCCTACCGGGCGCCCGGCGCGGCTTTCGCCATGTACCTGACGACCTCTATCGGCATGGTGTTCGCGGTCTGGCCGCTGGCCGGACTCTGGCGCCGAAGCCGCTCCGAGACGATCCTTTCCTACCTTACCGAACGCTACGGCCTGTCCACCAACCAGACCTACAGCTACACCCTGCTCCTGGCTACGCTGGTACAGGCCGGGATACAACTGCTGGCCCTGGGCAAGTTCATTTCGGTGGCGTTCGGCACCGACCTGGTCATGACGATAATAGTCTGCGGGGTGGTTATCTCGATCTACTGTCTGACAGGCGGCCTCTGGGCGGTGGCGGTCACCGACACCCTGCAGTTCATGGTGCTCTTTCCGGTGGCGCTGGTGGTGGCCGGTGTCGGCCTGTACAGAGCCGGCGGAATCGGCGCAGTCGTCTCTAAGCTGCCGGAAGGGGTCTGGCAGGTGAAGACCCTGGAGTTCGACTGGTGGTACGTGCTGGCGTTCGGAGTGATGATGGTATTCGCCATGAACAGCGGGTCCATGGCCCAGCGCTATTATTCGGTCAAGAACGAGCACGAGGCGCGCAAGGTGGCCGTGCTGGCGATGGTGTTGCTGGCGGTGGCGCCCTTCCTCTGGTTCCTGCCCCCCATCCTGGCCCGCGTGCAGGGACTGGACCTGAAGTCGATCACCCTGGGTCTGGCCGCTCCGGAGGAAGCCTCCTACGTGGGCTTTTGCCTCTACATCCTGCCCCACGGCGCGATCGGGGTCCTGCTGGCTGGGATGATGGCGGCCACCATGAGCTCGCTCAGCGCCACTTTCAACGCCTACGCCGGAGTTATCACCGGCGACGTGGTCAAGCAGGTTTTCTGGAAGGCCGCCTCGGGACGGGCGCTGCTTTTTATCGGCAGGATCGCCACGCTGGTGTTCGGCGCTCTGGTGATAGCTGCGGCCATCGCCCAGTCGAACTCCGCGGGTGGAGTGTTCGGCCTGATGATGACTTTTTCAGGGGTGATGATTATGCCGTCCGGGATTCCCATAGTCTGCGGGCTGTTCTGGAAAAGTACCCCGCCCTGGGCCGCGATCGCCAGCTACGCGGTCGGGGTGGCGGTCGGCGTGATTTTTCTGGCGCTGGACGTTGATTTATCTTTTACCCAGCAGGTATTTATTATCGGCGGAATCAGCGCGGCGGTCTATTTCATTCCGGGATTACTGCTGGAGTCTAATAATGAATACAGCGCCAGGGTGGCCCGCTTTTTTGCCAAGATCGCCAGGCCGGTTTCCCCCGGCGAAGTGGGCGATACCTCGGTGACCGATCCCGGCAGCCTGCGGATAACCGGCTGGACCACGGTGTTGATGGGAGTCGGCGCGGCCAGCCTGGCGCTACTGGACCTGCCGGCCGGACAGCGTCTGATTAATTTTGCCGTGGGCGCGGCGATCGCCGCTTTTGGAGCGATTTTAATGATCGTTCCACGCTTTCTGCCAGCTCGAAAAACGGGTAACGGGACGTAAAAAAAACTTCAAATCGCCGGATAGGAGGTACCATGTCCCTGCGCTACCGGATCGTCTCGCTTCTGGCAATTGTCCTGGTCACGATTTCCTGCGGCGGAGCTCAGGCGCCCGGCGTCAAGCCTTTCGACCGTGTCTCAGCTCTCAGCGCCGCCCATCCGCGCCTGCTGATCACCGGAGAGGTCAGGGACAGGCTGCGTTCCGCGGTCACCTCGACCCACAAATGGCTCTGGGACCGCTATCTCCAGGACCTGCCCGGCATGCTCGAAGCCGCCGCCCGGCCCCTGCCGGCGGAGCTCAACCGCGGCCACGGCGGACTGGCCCCGGACCTGGCTTTCGCCTGGCTGATTACCGGTGACGGCTCCCACCTGGAGGCCGCCCGCTCCTACCTGCTCAAGCTGGCCGAAACTCCCGAATGGGACCCCCAGAACGACCTGATCCACGGCCACCTGCTGCAGGGCATGGCCCTGGCCTACGACTGGCTCTACCCTGAGCTTACCGAGGCCGAGCGCGAAAAGATCGCCGGCCGGCTGGGGCTGGCCTGCGAGGGCGAGTACGAGCGGATGACCACCGGCCGGGTCTGGTATCACAACCAATACTTCCAGAACCACGGACTCAGTAATTTCTGCGGGCTCTTTTACGCCGCCTGCGCCCTTTACGGCGAACATCCGGACGCCGGCAAGTGGCTTACCATATGCGAGGACTACTACCGGACGGTGATCGAGACCCTGCCGGCGGACGGCACATCCCTGGAGGGGATCAGCTACGGCGCTTACGACTACGAATATCTTTGGCGCTACGTGGAATTGTCGCGCACCCTGCTGGGCCAGGACTATTCCGCTGCTCCGGGCCTGAAGAATTTCCCGGCCTGGGTGCTGCACAGCCTGCTGCCGGCGCAGACCGCCACCGAATGGGCGATGACTTTCGGCGACGCTCCCCGGCACGTGAACTGGCACGGTCCCGAGCCGCAGATTTTTCTGGCCGCCTCGCGCTTCGGCGACGGCCTGGCGCAGTGGCTGGGCCGGCACCTGATCGAGTTGGAGGACAAAGGCCTGGCCTCGGCCGACTACTGGTCGATCCTCTGGTACGACCCCGCGGTGGCTGAAACCGCACCGGACGGAGCGGGGACGTTCCGCCACTTTACGGAAAACGACCAGGTGATGATGCGCTCGGCCTGGAACGATCCCAATGCCACCCTGATCGGGCTCAAGTGCGGCCCCTTCATGGGCCGCAGCCACTCGCTCACCGCCGAATGGGACTGGGGCACCAACCATCAGGAACCGGATGCGGCCAGCTTCCAGTTTTTCTCTCACGGCCGGCAACTCGCCATCGACCCGCTCTACAACACTTTCAAGCGCACGGCCAACCATAATACGCTGCTGTTCAAGGGCAACGACCAGATGGGCGCCGACATCGCCTGGATGGGCGTGGCCGAATGCCTGCATTACCGGCAGTATCCTACGGTGATTCACGCCGAGGAAGGCGACGGGTTCGACTACGTGGTGGGCGATGCGACCCGGGCTTACCACCCGGACTTGGGCCTCAGGCGCTTCCAGCGCCACTACCTCTTCCTTAAGCCCGACATCCTGGTGGTGGCCGATGAAATCGTGCTCGACAGCACCGGCACGCTCTTCAGTATCCCCTCCGGGAATCTGAAGGTCGAGGGCGGGCTGGAGTACGGCTACGGCCGATATGTGGTCGGCAAGGGAGGCGAGGCGTATACGATCTTCGAGGGCAAGCCGGGGACCTACCGGATCGCGGTGAACTACCTGGACAACTACCCGGGCCAGGCCACGATGGAGCTGGTGGTGGACGGCAAGGTGGTCAACTCCTGGCAGAACACCAACCGTGAAACGGACAACAATTACCAGGTGACCCCCAATGTCCAGCTCAAGACCGGCAGCCGGGTGGCGGTGCGCGCGGCGAACCTGCCGCCCAACTGGCGGCTGATCCGCCTGGCGATCTCCAGCCGCACCGTAGTGCAGGAACCGAGCGCCGAATGGCTGTTGCACTTCCCGGTGGAGGCAGAAATCAGCGCATCGGTCGGCCTGGTCAGCGCCAGGGTTGGTGATGCTGCTCTGGATGTGCGTATCATGGGCGATATGATCATTACGGATGAGATGAAATTTGAGGGGAAAGAGGCATCGGGATTGAAGACTAACCTCAACTGGGGAGTTTGGGATGTATTACAACCGCACGATGAAGTCAAACAGACCCAACGGCTGGTTTTCAAACCGAGATTCGATAACGGTAGGGCTTTCGTGGTGGCGGTGCTGAGGGCCAGGGACGCCGGTGCGAAGTTTGATTTAAGTGTCGGCATGTCCGGTGAAGCTCCCGCGGATGGCAGTAAGCTGACAGCCAAACTCAATCTTGAATGCGCGGATTACGCCGCCACGGTCGACTGGGACCTGCGGGCGATGACTGTGGGCCTGACCCGTAAGTGACAGCCGATCCCGACTGCCGGAGAGGAGGAACAGATGCCGGCCAGATTTTATAGAGGCGGAATTATCGTCCGGGGAGCAGTTCTGGCCCTGCTGGTCGGAGTTTCGGCCCCGGCCGCGGCTGCGAAGGAGGGGCCGCAGCCAGCGCGGGCCGGGCTCGAGGCGGCGCTCGATTTCACGCGCAGCCCCTACACCGGCTATACCCGCGCCCACTGGATCGAGATTTCTCAAAAGATCATCGGCGGGATATTGCCCTATTTCAGCGCCGAAAGCGGCATGCCCGAGCTGGTGGGGGACCCGCGCGAGACCGGCCACTTCGCCCACTTGTTCGACGTGGGCGGCAGCAAGGAGGCCTTCGACCGCAGCCTGTTCCTGGTGGCGGTCTACACTTCCGCCACCGGCAGCGACCGGATCCCCGGCTGGAAGGGGTCGATCGTGGAGCCGTACCTGAAGGAAGTGCGCCGGGGCACGGACCGGAACAACCACCGCTACTGGGGCGCTCATCCCAAGTACGACACTTTCGGCACCAGCCTGGCGATGGCGATCAACATCAGCCCCGAATATTTCTGGGATCCCCTCACCGAAAATGAAAGGCAGAACGTCCTGGCTTACCTCAAAGACCTGGCCTACAACCAGGCTTACGACTGCAACCACTGGCAGTTCCACCAGATCGCGGTGCCGGTTCTCGAACGCCGCGGAATGGATTCCAACCGCGAATTCCTCACCGCGATGTTTCAGCGGCTGATGGGCTGGTACCGCGGGGACGGCTGGTTCATCGACGGCGGCAACCGCAGCTTCGACCTGTATAACTTCTGGGCCTTCCAGCTTTACAACCATGCCCTCACCCGCTTCTACGAACCCTGGCACGACCGGTTCGGCGATTTCGTCCGGCGGACGACCGGGGAATTCTTCGAAAGCTACCCTTACTTTTTCGGCCGGGACGGCGCGCACATCGCCTGGGGGCGGTCGACCACCTACCGTTTCGCCAGTATCGCGCCGGTGGGCTGGAGCGTGCTGGACGGCACCTGCACTCTGGCTCCGGGCCAGGCGCGCCGGATCGCCTCTGGCTGCTTGAAATACTTCTGGGAGCGCGGCGCACTGAGCGAGCGGGGACTGCTGGAGCCGGGCTTCCTCGGACCCAACACCGTAGTCGCGGAGCCGTATATCGACCGGGGTGCGCCATACTGGGCCGTACAGGGCCTGGTGAGCCTGTTGGTGCCGGAAGACGATCCGTTCTGGACCGACCCCGAGCAGCCCATGCCGGCCGATCAGGCCGGCGGCCGCCGGGCCCTGCCGGCGGCGCAGATGCTGGTGAAGGTCAGCCCGATCGACGGGGAGGCAAGGCTGTATCCGGTGGGCCAGCCGTTCAGCCACTGGGGCCAGTGGCAGCGCGGGATCAAGTACTGCCAGTACGCCTATTCGAGCTACCTGGGCTGGGTCTGTACCGGGGAGGGCGGGCCGGACCTGGGCGCCGGCCGCAGCGGAACCTCCCTGGACGGCGTAATCTGGCATTACCGTGAGCGGCCGCGGGCGATCCGGGTGACCGAGGACCACCTGGTCAGTGAGGAGAGCATCCCCGAGGTGGACCTGGAAAAGGCGGACACCACCTGGTACGATTTCGGCGAAGTGGTTACCCACACCCTGGTCGGCAACAGCGGCGAAGTACACGTGTTCTGGCACAACTGCGGCCGGCCGCTCTTCCTGCACCTGGGAGGCTATGGGATCAGCGTGCCGCACGGTCAGGAGCTGAAAGCCGAGGAGGAGGAAAGCCGGCTCACCATTCACGGCGGCGACAATCATTCGACCATGAAAGTGGTCCAGGCCCCGCCGGGGAGCCTGCGCTGGGAGCTGGTAAAACCGCGTCCCGGCTGGCTGCACTCGCACAATCAGGGCGGCCGCGGCGCTTTCCCCTACTGGCGCAGCGCCCGGGCCGTGCCTTCCAACACCCCGGTGGTGGTCTGCGTGGACGGCACCCGGGGCCGGCAGCCGGTCGACCCGCCGGTTACGGTAACAGTTTACGGCCCGGAAATGCAGGTCACCTTCGAGGGCGTGACCCACGAAATCAGGATTCCTTACTGACCGGCAACAGATAATGGAGAGACTTATATGAAGAGAGAGATTCTGGCATTCTGGGGACTGGCATTTCTTCTGGTTTCGGCCTGTACGCTTTTCGAATCTCCCGGGACCAGGGCGGCCCGGGTGGCCGAAGCCTGCCTGAAGATAATCCGCTACGAGCACCTGGCAATGGCCGGCAAGGCCGAGCTGGCCGGTAAAGCGGCCGAGGCTGACCGTTTGTTCACCGCCGTGCTGAAGCTCGATCCCCACTGTGTGGCGGAATACGTCGAGAGCGGCAAAGGCGGCTGCGCCGGTCAGCTCAGGGAGTTCGCCGGCACGGCGGGGAAGCTCGAGAACCCGGCCGCCGAAGACGATCCGGCCGCGGTGGTGCAGAGCGTACTGAGGCAGGCACCGGAGTTCGACGAAGCTGCCGAGCCGCTCCTGGCCGGCTATACCGCCGCCGTCCAGCTCTGCCTGGAGGTGGAGCGCGACGGCACCCTGATGCAGGACCTGCTGCCCTTTTTGGTCTCTCTCGGCTGCCCGCTCACCCTGAAAGACCTCGGCCTGGCGGATGTCCCGCGAAGCCGGCTCGAAGAATTGGCGGCCCAGGCGTCTAAAGCCACCGGCGGGATGCCGTACGCTACCGGGCCGTTCGAATATTTCATCACATTCATCAAGCTCAATAACTGGGGCAGCAAGTTCAGCGGCCAGGTCACCGCCGACACGCTGGCCGCCCATTTGATGGCGAACCCCGCCTGCCGGATTCTCCTCACGGGCCTGCGCAGGCTCCCGCCGAAAACAGTCGGCTTCCTGGGGGATTCGCACATGGACGGTATCCACTGGGCCACCCAGGCTCCATTCCCGGATATCGTGGCGGCGGTACTGAAGCAGGTGGACCTCCAGGTAAAAGTGGTCAATGCCGGCAAAGGCGGGGACGACAGCGGAGAGGCCCTGGAGCGCCTTGACGCTGACCTCGTGGCGCACCGGCCGGATATCATCTTCGTCATGCTGGGCGGCAACGACAGCCGCTGGTGGAACGACGAGCGGCCGAAAGTCACCGCCGAGGAGTACTTTGCCAACCTGAGCGAGATCGTCAACCGGCTGCGGGCGGTAGGCGGTGAAGTGGTGATTCTCAGTTATCCGCTGAGCCAGGAGCGCAGCGGCCGGGAGCTGGAGACCTTCCTCTCGCTCCGCGAACAAATGCGCCGGGTGCGTGAGGCACTGGCCACGGGCTGGATCGACCTGGCCGGTACGCTCGACCGCCGGGAGCCGGAAAGCGTGTTCGCCGTGGACATGATCCACTTCAATCCCGAAACTCATAAGTGGATCGCCCTGAAAGTGCTGGAATACCTGGCCGTGGAATGATTCCCGGCAGCTTGCCGTTTACGGGGAACCGGCCGTCCGGGGCGAGAGGCCTTGCGCCGGGCGGCGACTTTACCTCCAGAGGAGGCTTTCATGAAAGCCGCTTGGGTGCCGTTTCTGCTGATACTCGCGCTCTCTGCCGGCGTGACAACCGCAGCCGGGCAGAACAAGTTTTACCAGCCTCAGCGCGCGAGCTGGATCGACAGGGGGGTGGTGCTGGGCTGGGGCAATCACGAGGCCTTTATTTTCCGGATCCGCAAGGGCGGCGGCGCTCAGTACGACAACCAATGGCAGGAGTGGCTCGGCGAGCATAGCGAACAAACCGTGATCGCGGCCAAAAACGCCGGGATCGAGGTGTTCCACACCCACGGCTACAAGGGCTTCGGCTACGAGGCGGAAAAGAGCGAGATGGAGCAGTTGGCTCAGCTTTCGAAACTGGTGCATCAACACGGCCTGAAGCTCGACACCTACTGCCAGGTGATGACCCTGGTGCCGGAGACTTTCTACGCCGAGGAGCCGGCGGCCAAGGACTGGGTCCAGCGCGACGAGCTGGGCCGGCCGATCCTCCTGAGCTACGGCTTCCAGCAGTCCTACCGCTACAAGCCCAGCCTGATCCATCCGGATTACCGGCAATATTACAAGGAAAAAATACTCCGTACCCTGATCGAGAAATGCAATACCGACCTGCTGCATTTCGACAACTTCGACTGCAACGCCGAGCCGGAATCGGATAAGAGTCCGGTGGCGGTCGAGGCGTTCCGGGACTACCTCGAACGCAAGTACCCCACCGACAAGCAGCGGATCGAGCGCTTCGGCCATACGAATTTGCGCCTGATCCCGCCGCCGGAGTGGAACCAGACCAACCGGCCGGATGACATCCGCGAAATCGTGGACCCGATCCAGCAGGAATGGATCGACTTCCGCTGCTGGGTGATGGCCGACTGGCTGCGGGAGATGACCGCCTTCGCCCGCTCGCTCAAGCCGGAAATCGCCATCGATGTCAACCCGCACGGGATTCTCGGCCGCAACCGGGCCTTTCAGGCCGCCCTCTGGCATCCCTGGTTCATGAAATACACGGAGCTGATCTGGAGCGAGGAGGAGAACTACGCGGACTACGACGACCGGGGCGTGCTGATTTCCAAGATCCGCACCTTCAAGCTCGGCCGAGCCCTCGACAACGTGATTCTCACCTACAAGGCAACCGACCTTCAGCACGCGGAGAACCTCGCTTTCAACCAGGCCCTGGCCGATGTCAACGAGCTGCGCCCCAACACCCCGGAATACAAGTACTACCGGTTCTACATGGCCAACCGCGACCTCTACACCGGCACCCGTAACCGCGAAGACGCGGCCCTGTTGCGCAGCTACGCCACCATGGCCTACGACAACCACCGCGCCGAACTCGACCAGTGCATGTTCGAACAGGCGATGATCCAGGGCCAGGTGCCGTTCAACCTGGTGTACGACGAGCAGATGGATGACCTGTCCCGCTACCGCGTGCTGGTGCTGGCCGGACAGAACAACCTGAGCGACGAGAACGTGGAAAAGGTTCGGGCGTTCGTCGAGAGGGGTGGAGCGCTGGTGTTTACCGGCGAGAGCTCCAGCAACGATGGCTGGGCCCGCCGTCGGCCGCAGCCGGCCCTGGCCGGCCTGATCGGCATCGAGAGCGCCAGGGGGGGCAGAAACGGCCGCGGCGGCGCTTTCTCCAACAAGATCGAGACTGCCCGCGGGGGAAAGGTGATTTACGTGCCGGAAATCGTGCCCCCGGACCGCCGGCAGGCCGACTCCTGGAGCGGATCGTGGGGCGGGGAAGAAGGCCGGGCCAACTGGCTCTTGCCGTCCAACTGGCGGGAGCTGGTCGGCGTGGTGCGCCGGGCGGCCGGCGGCCGGCTAAGCGTGGAAGTGGGAGTCCCGGATTATGTGGCGGTCGAACAGGTGGAAAAGGCAGGACTTTTGGCGGTGCACCTGGTCAACTACAAGGCCAACAGCCGGCTGGCCGGGATCCCGGTGGAAGTGACTACGGGCAAGGGAAAGAAAGTCCGCGAGGTAAGGCTTCTCTCGCCGGACCTGGCCGGCGCTGTTAAGCTCGAATTCACTCTCGAGGACGGTATCTGCCGTTTCGTGGTGCCCAGCCTCGAAGTTTACGACGTGATCGCGATCAGCCTGTGATGGTCCGCTTTGTACTCAAAGCGGGAAACTTCCAACTCCCGGGAAGGAGTCGAGCAATGAGATTATTCAGGTTCGCCGTCATTCTGTTCGCTTCCACCGCGATTCTGGTTTCCTGCGCGCAGAAACCGCAGCCCTACCCGATCCGCTGGGTTTACATCAGCCGTAATCTGGGCAATGACCAGCAGGTGGAGGAAATCCGCGGCGTTCTTACCACCGCCGCCGAACATGGCTTGAACGGTGTCTATCTGTCGGCCGGTTTCGATGGGATCGACCTCAAGGGCGAGGACTGGTTCCGCCGGCTGGCCCAGGTCAAGAGCCTCTGCGACAGCCTGGGCCTGGACCTCGTGCCCCGCTGCCTGGATGTGGGCTACAACGGCGGGCTCCTGGCCCACGACCAGAACCTGGCCGAGGGCCTGCCGATCCGCGATGCGCTTTTCGTAGTCAAGGGCCGCGAGGCGGCGCTGGTGCCGGACCCCCCGGTAGCTCTGGAAAACGGCGGGTTCGAAAAGTCCGGCAAGGACGGTGTTCCCGGTTTCGAGTTCGCCGGCGAGTTTGGCCGGCACGTGTTGGTGGACAGGGAGGTAGTGTCCGAGGGCAAGTCGGCGCTGCGCTTCGAAAGCTTAAGCGACGGCGACAACCCGGGCCGGCTGATCAAGCGGGTGACAGTATCCCCGGACCGGCTTTACCGGCTCAGGATGTGGGTCAAAACCGAGGGGATCAACGAATCCGACCCCTTCGGCTCGGGCAATTTCCGCGTGCAGGTCAAGGGCGGAGACCGGCAGCTTACCTACATCCGGCCGCGCGTGGGCCCGAATTCGGATTGGACCGAAGTAATCGTGGGGTTCAACAGCCGCAACTACGACCAGGTGGAAATTCAGATCGGCATGTGGGGCGCCCAATCGGGTCGTTTCTGGCTGGACGGGCTGAGCCTGGAGGAGATCGGCCTGGTCAACCTGCTGCGCCGGCCCGGCACGCCGCTGGTGATCAAGGGCGAAAAGAGCGGCACGGTCTACGAGGAAGGCCGTGACTACGAAAAGGTTGAAGACCCGCAGCTCAACCACCGCTTCAACCACGACGGTCCCCCCATCCGGCTCACCGCCGACAGCCGGATCAAGAACGGCGAGCGGCTGCAGGTGAGTTATTACCACAGCGTGAGCGTCTACGCTTCCCAGGTCACGGCCTGCGTGTCGGAACCCAAGGTCTACGACATCTGGCGCACCATCGCCGGGAAAATCAAGGAGACAATCGACCCGAAATACTGGTTCATGAGCGTGGATGAAGTCCGCGCCTGCGGCACCTGCCAGGCCTGCCGCGACCGCGGCCTGTCCCTGGGCGAAATTATCGGCGACTGCATCACCCGGCAGGCTGCGATAATCCGCGAAGTGGATCCGGGCGCCGAAGTGGTGGTCTGGAGCGACATGCTCGACCCCAACCACAACGCCGGCGAACGGACCGGAAATTATTACTACCACGTGGACGGCTCATTCACCGGCAGCTGGAACCACGTGCCGAAAGACCTCATCATCGCCTGCTGGTATCACGAGAAACGCCGGGAAAGCCTCGCCCATTTCTCCGGCCTGGGCATGCGCACTTTCGCCTGCGGCTATTACGATGAGGACAACATCTCCAACGACAGTACCTGGGTCGAGGCGCTGGACCAGACCCCGGGTGCGCTGGGAATCATGTATACTTCCTGGCTCGATAAATACAATCTGCTGGACGAATGGGGCGATTTCGTCTCGAGCCACCCGGTGCCGGTAAATATGCCAGCCCTCTGAGGCTTGCGGGACGGTTATCCGAGCTGTGCGCTATCACTAAAGGAGCATTTTATATGTATAGACACAGGTATTTCTGCCTCCTGCTGGCCGCTTCGCTGGGACTGGGGATCACCGCCAGTTGTTCGCAGGCCAAGGACTACCCCTATAAGTTCGTCTACGTCCACGGCAAGCCGCTGGAGAACATGGAACAGGTCGAGCTGATCCGCAAGCTGGCCAAAACCGCCCGCGAGCACGGCCTCAACGGCCTGATCCTCGACGCCTTCTTCGACAGGATCACCCGCGAGCCGCCCTACGACTACAAAAACCTGCGGGAAATCGTGAACATCTGCCAGGAGAACGGCATCGAATTCATCCCGTCGGTGATGGGCCTGGGCTACAACGCTCCCATGCTCTGCAACGACAAGAACCTGATCGAGGGCCTGCCGGTGAGGGACGCCCTGTTCGTGGTCGGGAAAGGCCGGGCCGGCCTGCAGGACGACCCGGCGGTCGAAATAGTCAACGGCGGATTCGAAAGAGCCGAGGGTGGAGCTCCGGCGGCCTTCACCCTGAGCGGCCAGCCGGGGGCGGTAATCTCGATTGACGCCACCGTCGCCAAGCAGGGCAAGAGTTCGCTCAAGGTGGAGCTTTCAAAGGAGTTCGCGGAGGAGTCGGCGCTCGCCACCCAGGAAATCAGCGTGCATCCCTACCGGATCTACCGGCTGAGCTGCTGGGTCAGGACCGAGGGCATCAAATCCTCGGGTGACGTTTTCCCCATGCTGATCCAGGGCACCGACGGACGCCGGCTGCAGTACTACATCCCGCCGGTCAAGGGCACCTCCGACTGGACCCGCGCCGTGGTGGGGTTCAACAGCAAGAATTACGACCGGGTACGCATTTCAGTGGGCGCCCCGGCCAGCGATGGGGGCGCTTTCTGGATCGACGGTCTGACCATCCGCGAGGAGGGCCTGGTGAACGTCCTGCGCCGCCAGGGCACGCCCTTGGTGGTGAAAGGTGAAACCAGCGGCACGGTCTACGAGGAGGGACGCGACTTCGCCCCGGTCTACGACCCGGTGATGACCCTGCTCTACGACCACGAGCCGCCGTCGATCAAAATCCTCCCGGGGAGCCGGATCGCGGAGGGCGAGCGGCTGAGAGTGAGCTTCTACAACAACCAGCCGATCTACAACGGCCAGACCCCGGCCTGTTTCAGCGAGCCGGAAGTGTATGAGTGGTGGCGCAGGAGCGTCGAATTCCTGCACAACTACATCCACCCGAAGAAGTACTACCTGGGCGTGGACGAGCTGCGCATGGCCGGGACCTGCGAAACCTGCAAAAAACGCGGACTGAGCGTGGTGGAAATGCTGGGCGATTGCATCAGGAAACAGGAGGAAATAATCCGCAGTTTCGAACCCGAGGCGGAAATTTTCATCTGGAGCGACATGTTCGACCCCAACCACAACGCCAACAACCGCCAGGGCAATTATTACTATTTCGCGGACGAGACGTTCGAAAACAGCTGGAAGTACATACCGAAGGACGTAGTGATAGTCTGCTGGTACCACGAGGTGCGGGATGCCAGCCTGAAGCACTTTTCGGGCAACGGCTTCCGCACCCTGGGGTCTTCCTCCGGCGACCTGAACACCGCCCGTGGCTGGCTCAAGTCCCTGGATGCCACTCCCAGGGCGGTGGGGATCATGTACACCACCTGGAGCGATGATTTCAGCATCCTGCCCGATTTCGGCGACCTGGTGAACCGGAAGATCCAGTGACCCTGGGCAAATCAGGTAAAAAAAGAAGGGCCGTCCACCCGGGCGGCCCTTCTTGTCTGGTGCTGACCGTTAAATTTCGCTGAAATAATACTCTTTTGAATCCGGCATTAAACCTGGCACTGAAATCACCGGCGGCTCGTTTACACACTCCGCCCTGCTTCGCCCCGTACCGGGTACGGGACTGCGCAGGGCACCTCTCTCTAGAAGGAATTTTTGCCTCCCCCCACAACCTGCCGTGCCTGCTATTGAAGATTCACATGGAAACAACTTGCCGTGAGTGCGCTCTTTTATCCCGGATGGTATCACCTGCCCGTCAGCATGGCCGCGGCGCCCCGGTGGTTGATGTTCAGTCCGAGCGCTTTCTGGAACTCCTGTCTTGCTTCCTCGGTCCGGCCCAGTCCCAGGTGTCCCAGGCCGATCAGGTAGTGGGCGTCTGCCTGCCTGAGCGATTCGGCCTGGCGCTCGCCAAACTTGGCGAAGTAATCGGGACCCTGGCCGTCAGACAGCCGTGATTGGCCGGTCTCGACCAGCTGCTCGAAAATCCGGCCGGCCCGTTCCTTGTCGCCCAGCTTGGCCCAGGCGCGCCCCTGGTGATAGGCCAGTTCGCTGCCCAGGCGCCTGGGCAGCTCCAGGGAGACTGACTTCTGGTAGAAACCGCGGGCGGCTTTTTTGTCACCCAGCGCCTCGCGGGCCAGGCCGATGAAATAATCGACTTCCACTTCGCGCCCGCCCTCGCGAGGACGGCCCACGGCCAGGTTGACCGGGTAGGTCAGCGCTCGCTCGAAATCCGCCAGGGCTTCCTTGTTCCGGCCTTGCCGGAGATAGTTTTCGCCGCGGGCCAGGAGCGCATCCACCCAGACGTCGTGAATCTCCCCGCGGCCTTCCCAGACGCTGAATGTGTTGCCCTCCAAGAGCTCGATCCCCCGGTCGAAGCGGCCCAGCCGCACGTAGAGCTCGATCTCGCTGGCCAGCAGGCCGTCCAGGCGGTTCACCGCCGGCTGATGCGCCTCCAGCTGGGCCAGGCGTTTCTCCGGCGCCACCCCGGAGGCCTCGTAGAGCTGATCCAGCTCATCCAGCGGCTCCGGATCGTCGGGGGCCAGGCTGACCGCCTTCTCCAGGCTGACTATCCCGGCCGCCAGGTCGTTGCGCACGCGGGAGTAGGCCAGGCCCAGGTTGCGGTGCACGATGGGGAACGATCCATCCAGCTCCCGGGATTTTTCCCAGTACCCGATCGCTTTGTCGGGCTGCCAGTCAAAATTGAGGTTGCCGAGGTAGTAGGCGGCCCTGGCATCCTGGGGATTGTTCTGCAGGGCGCTTTCAAGTACGGCGTAGGATTCGAGCCGGAAGGGGAAGACCAGGTCGGTGGGCTGGGCTGCGGCCGACCGGTAAAATTCGGCGGCTCGGCTCCGGTCGCCTTTCTGCTGGTAGTAATAGCCCAGGTAGTACCAGGCCATTGCCTTCGACCCATCGGTGAGGCTCGGAGCATCGGTCACTCCGCCGGCGTTGTAGGCCCGCCAAGCGCCGGTATCCAGGGCCAGGTAGCGCTGCAGCACCTCGATCGCCTCATCCAGGAGCTCGCAGTCGCCGTAGCTGACCGCCAGCTCGAGGAAGGATTGCAGGGAGCCGTGCATGCGGCCGGTCAGCGCCTGCAGCCGGTTCTTTTCCTCCTGCGCGTTGCCTTGGGCGCGGGAGGCCAGCACCAGTTCATTGGCCGCCCAGAAATCGAGCGGGTCGTCTTCCTGGACTGCGGCCGCCATCCGCATGGCATCGTCAAGCTTACCTTCGCGTCTGTGAAGAGCCGCCTCGAGGCAGCGGGCGGTGTTGTTGCCGGCGTTGACCGACAGGGAACGGTCCAGGTATTCGAGAGCGGCCTGGCGGTCGCCCTGCAGGGAGGCGATCCGGGCCAGCTCGTTGAACGAAGCGGCATAGAACGCGCTGCTCCAGCTCGCCTCGAAAAAGGCTTCGCGGGCGGCGGGGAGATTACCCAGCAGGCGCTGGATCACGCCCAGGTAGAAGAGCGCCTCGCCGTCGCGTGGTCTGGTGTGCTGGCTGGTGATACGCTTGACCGAGCGCTGCAGGTGTTCGGCCGCCTGCTCGAACATTCCCCGCTTGATGTAGAGGATGCCGAGCGCGGTGTTGGTTCGGTAGTCGCCGGGGTCGCGTCTGAGAGCTTCGAGGTAATAGGGGTCGGGGTCGATAGCCGCGTTGTGGAACTGTTCGAGCCGCAGGCCGGCAAAATACAGCTCCTCGATGGTCTTGATCTCGGCAGGGGCCGGTGGGGGAGTCACCGGCTCCGGTTCCGGAATGTTCTCCTTGGGTTTTTTCTGGTAGGAAATGAGCTCCCGGCCGTCCGAGTCGTAGAGCGCCGCCACGAGGTCTTCTTCCCTGACTCCGGCCGGCAGCTTGACTTCCCGGCGGAACGGCGAGGCTGGGCCCAGGTCCGTCCGCTCATCGAGCAGGACTTTCGAGCCGGCTTTCAGCACCTCGCGTGCGCCTTTTCTCACCGAGGAAGCGTTGAAGCCCACCAGCGCCCGGCCGCCCCCGGTCACCTCCAGATTGACCGCGGCGTCGAGGTTGGCGTTCTTCACCCCGCCGATCTCGCGCAACGGCCACCAGGTGTAGGTAAACTCCTTGGTTTCGTACGGCTGGATCCAGCTGTAATCCGGTTGGTTGTCGCTGTACGCGCCGATCATTATTTCGATGTACGGCCCGTCGCTGTCGGTGAGGATGTAGTCCCACATCCGGCCGGCATCCCCGGGGCCCCACTCCCAGAGTTTTTTGCCGGGCACGATATGATGATCGGCCACGTGCACCAATCCGGCCCGTTTGCCGTGGTTGTAGCCGGCCATGAAGTCTTCCTTGCAGTTCAGGGCGAAAACGGAAATCGGCGATGGATGGGCCTTCCACCAGCTCAGGTCCTCGCCGACCCGGTAGCCCTCGTGACCCAGCACGTTTTCGCCCGAAGCCAGAGGCCAGGTAGTGAAGTCGTGCTTGCCGTGGCCGGTCCCCCAGACCAAGCTGGGCGGGAAGATAATCTGGTAGGAGGAGTCGGCGTGGACCGCCAGGTTGGCGAAAAAGAGGAAGGATTGCACCAGCGGGGTCCGGTTGGCGAGCCTTCCTTTGACTTCCAGGTGAGAGCTGCCGGGCCGCAACGTAACCCCCACCATCCATTTCATCCGGTGGCGCAGCTCGATTTCGCCCATCCAGACGGTCTTGCTGCCGTCCGGGTTTTCTTCGAGACGGTAGTTGGCCGGCAGATAGGTGGAGGTCCGGTGATGGTGCGGAACGTTCCATTCCACTCCGCCGGAAATCCAGGCCCCCAGCACGCCGATCAGGGCCGGCTTGATCACGGTCTGACGGTAGATGAAGTCGAAGCCGTTGGTCTTGTCCACGGCGTTGAAAATCCTGCCGCCGCCGGCGGCTCCAGGCAGCAGGCCCACCTTGATGAATTCGTTTTCGAGATAGACCAGCCGGTGGGTACGCATTTCTTTTTCATGGGTCATGTCGTCCAGCAGCGGGTAAGGGTAGACACGCCCCTGGGCGCCCTGGTAGACCCGGCCGTTATAGAACATCGGATTGAGATTCGGCGGCCCGATCAGATAGGTGGGAATCTGCACGTCCTCTTCCCACAGCTTTACCGGCTCGGCAGCGGGCATCCAGCCAGCCGCCAGCAGCAGGACGACAGTAGTCAAGACGATTGCGCACCGGGTTTCTGTTCTGTGTTTTTTCATTGAAATCTCCGAATGGTATGGATTTGACAGATAAACCGTGTCATCACAATATAAGGATTTACGGTCTGGAGAGTAAGAAGAAAAGTAAAATGGCAATTCAGAAATACGATTTATTTGCTGATTAATTGACTCGGTGTGCTATTCGGCATTAATATGAATTGTGTGATAATCTCATTTAACACCTCTTCTACCCCCGAAGGAGGGAGCTATGAGAAAACTGTTTCTATTGCTTGCAGCCGGAGTTTTTCTTACGGCTGGAATTTGGAGCTGCCAGCGGGATTCCGCACTGGTCGGGCCGGATCAGAACGGTCCAACTCTGGCGGGAGCTGGCGGGGAAGGATGTGCTACTATTCAAGATGGGTTGCTTGACAGTCAGGGAAACCCCATCGTCCTGGGATTTGATAAATGGGGATATAATTATCAGGCCCACATTTTTAACGGGCTTTATGAGAATTCCGCTCGCCCGAACCCGCCGGCTACGGTGAGTGAGGTGAAGTTGCAGATGAAATGGAACGATGCCTGGCTGAGTAATACAGATTGCGACGGCGACGGCAAACTGGACAGGAATTATGGATTTGACTCTTATATAGGCAGTGGCGCCTGGCTGACTAATCATATGAGTGGCGGAGATAAAAAGGACAAATGGACCTATTTCGTCAAGATAGTTGCCGTACCGGTTGATGCGGTGACAGCGGGCGGAATGTGGTATGCTTCGGACGGCACGGAAATAGGCCCGGTGATTTGGGGTTCATTTGCCATTATCCAGGAATTGGAGACCGGCAGCGGTGCCCCACTGATATATAAATCTCCGGTTGGTCCGGGATTCGGAAAATTCAAGCCATAATTGGATTGTTTCACGTTACCCGCTTGTAATCCCCCTGTCCATTATTCCCGCCGGACAGGGGGATTTTTTATTCTGGATTCTTACCAGCGTTTTTTGTTGCGCGGGATGAAATTCCCCGCGGGATCATTTCCGGGCCAAAGACGCGAGGTCCGGTCGATTTATCGTATCTGCCTGATGGATTGCTTATTCCCTTTGCCCCGGCTATATTTCCGCCGATTTCCGTAAAATCTCGCCGCATCCGATCAGAGTCCACGGCGGCCTGCTGGAAGACTTCCTCCGGCGCCGCCGAATCCACGGAGTCGCCGATGACCAACCTCGACTACGCCATCGTGGCGGGCTATTTCCTCACCATGCTCGCCATCGGCATCCTGCACCTGAAAAAAGCCTCCGCCAGTGTCCGCAGCTATTTCCTCGGCGATAACAAAATCCCCTGGTGGATCCTGGCGATGAGCACCGCCATGAGCTCGATCGACATCACCGGCACCATGGTGAACGTGTCGATTTTCTATTTCATGGGGGTACGCTCGTTCTGGTACAACATCTGGATGGTCTGCCTGATCGCCCTGGCCTGCCACCTGGGCCGCTGGATCAGGCGCTCCAACGTGGTGACCGCCGCCGAATGGATGAGCACGCGATTCGGCGAGGGCGCGGCCGGCGAGCTGGCCAGGCTGACAATCGCCCTGGTGTCGATGGGCACCCTGGTCGGCTATATCGCCTATGCCTACGTGGGTGTGGGCAAGTTCGTCAGCGTTTTTCTGCCGCCGGTGCACCCCGACCCCGAACTGAACGCCCAGATTCTGGGAATCCTGGTCATCGCTTTCACCGCCCTCTATGCCATGCTGGGCGGACTGTTCAGCGTGGCCTACACCGACTTGATCCAGACTTTCATCCTGTTCCTGACCACGATTTACATTTCGGTGGTCGCCTTCGTTACGGTGAGGCCGGAGTTCATTGCCGCCCATACCCCCGAGGGGTGGCAGACCTGGTGGCCCACCGCGCACATTCCATACATGGCGGATAAAGCGATGGCGGGCTACCCGGCGGGCGCCTGGGAAGTTTTCTGGCCCTGGGTGATGATGTGGGTCTTCCAGACCCTGCTCGCCTTTTTCAGCGGGCCCGGCGTGGGCCAGGGCATGCAGTTCATGCTCTCCACCAGAAGCGCCCGCGACACCTGCAAGCAGGGGATCGGCTGGAACTTTCTCAGCTTCCCCCGCTGGACCCTGGTGGTCGGCATCACGATGCTCGCCCTCTACACGCCGAACATCGACATCACCGACACCGACATGGTGCTGCCCCAGATGATCAACAGCATCCTGCCTTGGGGGGTCAAGGGTTTCGTGCTGGTGGGATTCCTGGCCGCTTTCATGTCCACTTTCAGTATCAGCATCAACAACGGCACTTCCTACATCATCCGGGACATCTACACCCGCCACTTCAGGCCGCAGACCGGCCGCCGGGAATTCCTCACGGTCACTTACGTCAGTTCGGTGCTATTTGTCACCGTGGGCGTAGTGCTGGGCCTGAACATGCACAGCGCGCTGGAGCTGGGAGTCTGGGTCTTTCAGATTCTGGGGGGGAGCATGCTGGTGTCGCTGGTCCTGCGCTGGTACTGGTGGCGCTTCAACGGCTGGGGCTTCGCTTTCGGCATGTTGTCGGCTTTCGCCATCGCCATCCTGCAGAAAGTTCTCAAGGGAGTATACGTCGACGTCTGGCCGGATTACGTCTTTTACTTCCTGATGACCGGGGTGTCGTTCGTGGTGGCGGTGGGAGTCACCCTGCTCACTCCGCCCACCGACCGCCAGACCCTGCACAACTTTTACCGGACTGTGCACCCGGCCGGAGTGTGGGGCAGGATCGCCGCCGAGGTGCGCTCGCTCTGGCCGGACCACCGGCGGGAAAAACTGTTCGGCTGGGACATGTTCAATTGCGCAGCCGGGGCGGTGGGCCTGTTCTGCCTGAACATGATGCCGGTCTTCTTCATGCTGCACAACTGGGGCATGTTCTGGAAGGTGACCCTGGTGACCGGCCTGTTCGCCCTGGTGATGTACCGCAGCTGGTACCGCAACCTGCCTGAGGACTGATACATATTCGGCAGCGAAAATAGAAGATTTTTCGATAAATCTGATAAATCAGAATTTTTCATAAAATTTTTCCGTTCAAGTTTTTTTCAGAAATACGACCGCGTGTACGCCGGATTACCTGTAGGGGAGGGTTTCAAACCCTCTCCTACGGAGGCGTGACCGCAAGCGCACCAGATTGTCATCAAGAAATTCCCGAACAATGGGCGGACACAGAGGTCCGCCCCTACGTTTAGGATAGCCCCCGCATATGACTCGGCGTAGTCACAGAGAAATTCAATTGAGTGCAGCGAAACCAAATTTATAATAATTTTACTTCGCGGCCTTGCGGCTTGCCGCGGGGGGAGCCATGCTTTCGAGCAGTTCGAGGTAACGGCGGGACAGCCGGTCGGTGGGGTCTTTGGCGAGAGCCGTCCTGAAAGCCCCGGCCGCCTCGCCGTAACGGGAACTCAGGAGCAGGGACCGGCCCAAACCCTGCCAGGCGAGGGCATGAGATGGATCGAGGCTTACGGCCTTCTCGAACAGTCCGCCCGCCTTGCTGAAATCCTTTTTTTCGAGATAGATCAGACCCAGGTTGACCAGCGTTTCGACGTGGTCCGGGTCGAGAGCGAGCACCTTTTCGTACTGCCTGAATTCCTGATCGCGCCGGCCGAGCGCATTGTAGCCTAGGCCGAGGTAGAAGTTGGCATCCACGCTCGCGCTGTCCAGCCGGGCCGCCTCCTGCAGGTAGCCCAGGCCCTCCTGGCAGTTGTCCGTGCTGCAGAGCGAAAGCCCCAGGTTAATCAGCACTTCGGTGTCCTTCCGGCCCAGTTCGATGGCCCGCCGGAAATGCACCGCCGCCTGCCGGTAGTCGCCCATCTTGAAATCGATGTTGCCCAGGGTAGTGTAAATCGAGCCGTCCCTCGAATTTTTCGCGAGCATCGCCGAAAATACCTCCCTCGCCTTTTGGTATTCGCCGTGCCCGGCCAGTGCGATGCCGACCCTGGTCTGGATCCGGTAGTTATCGGGATCGAAATGCAGGATCGCCAGGTTGTAGTCCATCTCCCGAGCGTACTCCTGGTCGTAGACCGCGTGCTTGCAGCTCGTGGGATTGGCCTTTCTGCCGGCGGGGAAGTTCCGCTGCAGGAGGTAGGCCTGGCTGCGGAAGTAAGGCTCGAGGCTGTCGGCTAGCGCCAGCTCCTGCAAGGAGTCGAGGCCTGTCAGGTACGGGGCGATCCGCTCGCGGTTACGGCCCAGCATGGCGAGGATCCCGGCGGCCGGGTCCACCTCGGTGGCGAACTGGTAGAGCGGCAGGTCATCAGTAGAGACTCGCGCCGATCCGCTCATCCGCCGGGCCGCCTCCTCGCCCAGCAGGAAGCAGTCCAGCAGTTCGAGCGGACGGTCGAGGCACCAGGGCTCGAGATCGCTCTTCACGTATGGCAGCGACAGCCGGCGCACGAACTCCGCATAATCGAGACTGAAAGGCTCGGGCGTGCCGGTCAGGATCGTGTAGTCCTTGGTGAACCAGATCGTCGTGTGCGGAAAGACCGCCTGGAAGGTTTTTACCACCGTGCGGTAGGTTTCAGGCGACCCCGAGTGCACCGGCAGCCACTGGGCCATGACGCCCCGGCCGGTGAGCCGCTCGCGGCAAAGCCGGTAGAATTCGATGGTGTAAAGCAGCCAACTGTCGGAGCTGGCCGGGTTGGTGGCGTCCGAAATGATGACGTCGTAACTGGCAACCGCGGCGGCCAGGAAGTGGCGGCCGTCCCCCAGGTGGATGCGAACGCGGCTGTCCGCGGCTACGTCGAGGTTTTCGAGGCTGTAGGCGGCCCGGGCGGCCCGCACCACCGCCGGCTCCAGCTCCACCACGTCGAGCCGGTGTATGGGATGGCGCGCCACCGCGCCGCTGGCGATTCCCCCACCGAAAGTGACCATCAGCACATCCCGCGGCTCCTCTGCATGCAACAGCAGCGGCAGATGTCCCAGCACCTTGAAAGTCTGCATTCCGGTGAACGAGTTCTCCACCTCGCCGATCGCGTTGATCGACAGGGTTTTGATCCCGTTGACCCGGTCCTGTACCACCGTTACCGTGCCGGTCAGGCCCTCCTCGTAGAAGACCGATTCCGTGTACCGTCGGTCCTTCAGCGAGAAATTCCGGATCTGGTTATCGGGCAGCACGGCCAGGAGCACACAGAGCACGGCGGCGGTTCCCGCCGGGACCCAGGTTTTAAGCGTCGGCAATTTTTCCAGGCGGATGGCTTCCCGCAGGACGATCAGGCCGGCGGCCAGGTTGAGCGCCGCGCAGAAAAACAGCGAGGTCTGCACCCCCAGGGACGGCACGAGCAGAAAACCGGCGGCCAGCGAGCCGGCGACGGCCCCGGCGGTATTGACTGCGTAGACCGTCCCGGACTGGCTGCCCACCTGGTCGCGCCTCGTGACGTAGAGCCGGCAGACCAGCGGAAAGACCATGCCGAGGATGACCGCCGGGACCAGCATGACGATGAAAGTGTAAACGTAGCGCACGGCCACCGTGGTGAGGAAGCTGTCCCCCAGCCAGTCGCGGAAAAAGCCGGTCAGCTTGAGGTTAAAGAGCAGGTTGTCCCGGTCGAGATAGAGCCGGGCGCAGGCCAGGTAGCAGGCCGGCACAGCCAGAGCCAGGGCGATCTGCAGCCGGCCGAGCAGCCGGGCGGGGCGCTCCCTTCGGTCCAGCCGCCAGGCGTAGACGAGGCTGCCCGCGCCGATACCCAGGAGCACGGTGGACAGCATCAGGTAGTAGGCGTAGATGTCGTTATGCAGGATGTAGCTCAGGAAGCGGGACCAGACCACCTCATAGGCCAACCCGCAGGCCCCGCTGATTCCGGCCACTCCCAGCAGTAATGCGTTCCAGCGGCGGTCGGCCGGCACCGGGGCTTTCTCCCGGCCGGCTTCCGCTGCCAGACCGCCGGTTATCTCCCTGACCTGCCTGCCGAAAACGGCCCGGACAGCCAAGGCCGCCAGCGCCACCAGGAGGTTGATCCCCACCGCGCTCAAAAGCGAAGCATACACTCCGGCCAGGCGCAGAAGCCAGAAACCGGTGGCGACGCAGCCGGCTACGGCTCCCAGCGTGTTCCAGCCGTAGAGAGCGCCGATCCGGCGGCCCGAGAGATTGACCCTGACCGTAATGAAGTGCCCGAGCACCGGCAGCGTGGCGCCGATCAAAGCGGTCGGCAAGACCAGCACCAGCACCGAAAGAGTTATCCGCCATAGGGTGGTCAACAGGGGCGATCCGGCTAGGCTGCGCTGCATGCCGGGGAAAATATCGATAAGGTGGGGAATAACCAGGCCGGCGACCAGGGCGGTGACGGCGATACCGGCTTCGATGGCGATGTACAGCAGCAGCGGGTCCCTGGTCCGTTTTACCACGCCGCCGAATAACCAGGCGCCCAGAGCCATGCCAGCCATGAAAGCGGCGAATACCGTGCTGGCTGAATGCAGGCTGTTGCCCAGCACCAGGGCGAACATCCGAAGCCAGACCGCCTGGTAGACCAGGCCGGAAATGCCGGACAGGAAAAACAGGAGGTACAGCGAGGCCACCAGGCCCCGGCTGCCTCTTGCCGCCATTGGGCCACCCCTTTCGGCGAGGACTGGTTCACGCTGCTGCCGGTTGCGCTACCCCAAGAGAGAAGTCATTTTCCCCCGCCCGCCTCGAATACGCCGGCATCCGGGGCATTGCCGGTGGGCCGGGCGTTTCCGGCCAGGTCTTCCTGGGGCAGTTCGGCCAGCCGGGCCAGCAGCCAGTCGCAGCCGCTCAGGCGTTCGAGCACGGACCTCAGCGCGCTCAGGCTCATGCCCGCATCCACCGCCGGCGAACCCGAGGCCGGCCGGAAATCACCGGCGGCCGGATCGACGAACAGGGGATCATTATCGATTGAATGTCGGTCGTTCATCGACAGGCTGCGCCAGCGCTCCAATGACAGCACCTCGTCCTTGCGCTCGAGACAGCGTTCGGGATCGACGCCCCAGAGTACGTTACAGTCGCTGAACACGGTCTCCAGGTGGTCGGAATTGACCTCGATGTTACCTCGTTTGCCCCCGGAGATGAAGATGTTGCCCGCGACCACTACTTTTTCGCTGGTGGTCTGGACGTTGACCCCGCTGCGGCCGGTGCCCGGCTGGTAGAAGACCGTGTTGCCGGTGATCACCACCCGCTTGGAGCCCTGCTCGAAGGTGCCGGTGTCTTGGTAGACGGTCATCCCGCCGGCGTAGTTGTTGTAGAGGAGGTTGTTGCGCACGAGCACGTCGTGCACGTGGGTCATGTTAATCCCGGCGCCGCCGGATTTGCCGTTTTCGTAGATGATGTTGCGTTCCACCAGGCCCTCGTTGAGCACCCCGTCGCCGCCGGGAATTTCCGGGTCGCCGTTGAGGTGGATGCCGTTGCCGCTGTTATGGTGCACACGGTTGCCGCGGATGACGAAACGGTCGCCGGAGTTGCTGTGGTAGATGCCGTGCTGGACTTTGGAGCCGCAGGTTTCGTTGTTTTCGAAATGGATGTCATCGGCGAAGCTGGTAAAGATGCCCCAGGTGTTGTTGTCGGCGAAGCGGCAGCCGAAGATCCGGACGTGGTGGGAATGGCGCACGGCCGCGCCGGCGCGGCCGGCGTTCCGGGCGGTGAAGTTTTCGAGGACGAGGTGGGCGGCGTCCTGCACCCGGATCGCATCCGGGATCTTCTCTCCGCTGCCCTCGATTACCGCTTCCAGGCTCTCGCCACGGATCACGGTCGGGTGTCCGGCCGTGGCCTGGACTTTGATCTCGACCCCGCCCTGATAGGTTCCATTGCGGATAAAGAGAGTGTCGCCGGGGCCGAGGCATTCCACCGCGCGGGCCAGACTGGCGAATTCGGCGCCCGCCCGGCAGCGATTGGCATCCTTGCCTTGCGGGGAGAGATAGATCGTGCGGGCGGGCAGGCCGCCGGCAGTCAGGAACAGGAGGGCCGGCAACAGCCCCGGGCGAAGGAAAAGGCGTCTGATTGAATCAAAGCTGGATCGCATCGGCACCTGCCATAGAGCCGGTTAACGTGCCGGCCAGGATCCGCAGCAGCCGGATCACGTCGCTGACCGAATAGAGGCCATCGCTGTCGATGTCGGCCCGCGGGTCGGCCGGATTCCTGATACCAAGTATAATAAGCCTTACGGCATCCGCAATACTGAACCGGCCGTCGGAGTTGAAATCGTAGAGCGACTGCGGGTCGGAGCCGATCTCGATGGCCCCGATGTCCGGGGCCTTGCCCACCGGCCGCGTGCGGCCCCGCAGGTCCTGCTGCGGCAGCGAGTCGAGCTGGGCGAGGATCCACTCCATGCCCCCCAGCCGGCCGACCAGCGCTTTCACCGTGTCGAGCGGCGCGCCGGCATCCACCGCCGGGCTCGAATCGGCCGGCGTGAAATCGGCCTGGCCGGCCGAGGTGAACCGGGGGTCGCCGTAAATCGAGTTCAGGTCGTTTTTCCTGAACTTGCGCCAGTCGTCCAGTGTGTAGTTGCGCGTGTCGCTGATACTGGCAATCCGGCCCTGGTCGACCCCCCAGAGCACGTTGTAGTCGCAGATAATGCTGGCCGGGTTGTTGGACCAGACCTGGTAAACTTCGTAGTTGTTGGAGGCGACCAGGATGTTGTTGACCAGCACCACCTTTTCGCTGGAAGGCGCGATGTTCACCACCCGGCGGTCGTTGGCTTTGAAATAGACCGTGTTGTTCATGATCAGCGCCCGCTTGGAAGCCTGGTCGGAAGTGCCCGCATCCTGGTAGTAGGTGAAGCCGCCGGCGGTGTTGTCATAGATCAGGTTGTTGCGCACGATCACGTCCTGAACGTGGGTCATGTTGATCCCCGCGCCGCCGGCCGCGCCGTTGTTGAAGATGATGTTCCGTTCGACGATGCCGTAGTTGAGCACGCCGTCGCCGCCGGGGATTTCCGGGTCGCCGTTGAGGTGGATGCCGTTGGCGGCGTTGTGATGGGAAATATTGCCGCGGATAATGAAGCGATCACCCGAGTTGCTGTGGTAAATCCCGTGCTCGGCCTTCGATCCGTAGCACTCGTTGCCCTCGAAGAGCGCGTCATCGACGAAGCCGGTGAGAATTCCCCAGCGGCCGTTGTCCGCCATGACGCAGTTTCTGACCGTGATGTGGTTGCAGTTGATGATGCCCAGCCCGGCCCGGGTGGCATGGCGGAAGGTGACTTGTTCGACTATGATGTGCGAGCTGTGGTCGAGCCGGAGGGCGTCCAGGTTTCGGCTGGTGTCGATAATCGCGCCCAGGCTTTCGCCGCGGATGACGATCGGCGCTGATTCTGTCCCGGACAAGGCCGGTGTGATCACGCCGCCCGTGTGCACGCCGTTACGCACGATCAGGGTATCACCGGCGGCGAGACTGTCCACGGCCCGGCCCAGGGTGGCGAACTCGCTGCCGTGGGCGAACGGCGCCGAATCATTGCCGGAGGTGGAAAGATACAGGGTGCGGGCCTGAAGCGGTGTCCACTGGAACAGGAATACGAGCGACATGGCCAGGCTCGGGAGGTTCAGTTTCATGGCGACCGGTTTTCCCTCCTTTCCGGGATGCCGCGTCTATAAGGAACGCAGCAGCGCGGCCAGATTCGAATTGTCCCCACCGGCGCAGTAAATGATCCGGCCGGCTCCCGTTTTTTTCTCGTAGATTGGGCCACCCGTCCCGACCGGCTTCCAGGATTCGTCGTGGGAGATGACCGCCGCAGTTCCCGGGCCGGCCGTGAAACTCAAGCCTCCCGGCAGGACCCGCTGGAGAAAGGGCAGATCGTCCTGCTCCAGAAAGACCAGGGTGGCGCCTTTGGCCGAGCGTTCCAGCAGATTCCCGTAATAGGCCCGCACGTCGGCGTCGTTACGGTCCAGCGCATGCCGGTCGACTATGACAGTCCTGAACCGGGTCAGCTCATCCAGGGTATAGAGGTTCGGGATCTGATAGAAATAGAAGCCGCCGCTGTTGAGTATCACACCCAGGTCACTGCCGCTGGTGCGGAGGCAGCCGACCACCCCGACTTCGGGAGGAGCCGCTCGCCAGAGGGCTTCCTCGGCCATGAGGTAGGGGCCGAGCACGTGGAAGTCGTTGTCGTAGCGGTGAGCCTGGAGCCACCGCTCGAGGTTCGGCCTGGGCAGCGTCCCCTCGCAGGCATCGGACAGGTAAGGGTAATCGAAAGCGCCGAAGCCGATTTTCTGCTGGAGGCCGTTGTAGCCTCTTCGGGCCACCTCCAGGAACGGGTCTGCCGGGAGCACGCCGCATTCGACCAGCCGGCAGAGCGAGTAGACGAACATGCTGGAGGAGGTGGTTTCGAGCCACATTCCCGGATATTCCCGCTTGTCGACAATCAGGGCCCAGAGGCCAGTGCGGGGGTCCTGGGCGCCGGCCAGCCCGGCGGCAAAGTCGCGTGAAATTTCGACCAGCTCGGGCCGGTCCGGGTGGTCCGCCGGCAGCCGGGCCAGCAGTTCGGCCAGGGCCAGGGCCACCCAGCCGTTGGCCCGGCCCCATTTACTGTCGTTCAAGCCGCTGGGCCTGTCAGGGGAAGTGAAATAAGCCTGGTGGTCCAGGTCCACAGCCATGAAAAAGAGGCTGTCGGTCCGGTCGAAAAAAACATCCCGGAAAAGGATCATCTGCCGGGCGGCTTCGTCCAGCAGGTCCAGCCTGCCGGTGCATTCCCAGGCCACCGCCCGCAGGTGGGCCTCGAAATAGGTAAAATCCACAATCGCCTGTCGGCCGTGCCAGTTGTAAGGGCTCCAGAGGGAGCCGGGAGGAAGCTGTCTGTCCACGGCAAGGCTCTGCTCCCAAAGATCGGAAGCCGCCGAGAGGTATTCCCGCTTGCCGGTGATCCGGTAGAGCCGCCAGGCCGGGGCCGCCATCGAGTAGATGTCGACGAAGTTGTGGTCCGGCTGCAGGTTTCCCCGGTATGGACGTTCAGCCCAGCGGCTGATCAGCCTCCGGTCGAAAAAGCTCTCGACATAGTGCAGGATCGCCGGGTCGCTGTTGCGCTTGTACACGTCGAGCATGCCGTTGAGCACCAGGGCTGTGCGGTAGTTGACGCCCACGCGGCCGGGGTCCGGGTAATAGCGGCCGGTGAAAGCGTCGATCAGGTGCTCCCCCCACCTCATGGGCCGCGGCTCCCGGACTTCCACCCGGCAAGTGGCGCGGTCGGAGCCGCTGGCGGTCCTGACCGTAGCGGCGGCGATGTACACGCCGCAGCGGGAGTAGACATGCGCGCAGTCCAATCCTTCCCCCCGGCTTCCATCGCCGAAATCCCATTTCACTTCGATTTTGCCGTCCGCCCCGTCAGCCGAGGCCCGGAAGAGGTAAGCCGCGCCGGCCGGCCCGTGGGATGGCACGGCCTGGGCCAGGGCAATCGGCAGCCGCCGGCCCTTGGCTTTGCTTTTCATGTATTCGACGATGTTCTCGAAGAGCAGGACGCCCTGTTCCAGGGGATGCGGGGCCATCTGCAGGCCTTCCGCATAATAGCGCTCGACAATCGGCTGGCAGACCAGAACGTGTCCCCGGCCCCAGGCCGCCTCGAATATGCTGCCGACAGTGAAATCCGGATTGGTCAGGTTGTAATCGAATTCCGGGTGACGGGGGTCCTTGGCCAGGAGGACTTCCCATTCCGGGCCGGTGTAGACTATCCGGTCGGTCTCCTCCAGGCCGGCCAGGTAGGTCAGGCGGTGGGGGACATTGAAAAGCGGGTGTTCGGGCCGGGCAATGACATCCGAAAAGTCGTAGCTGCCCCAGCCTGAGGAGTCAGCGGCGAAGCGGACTTCGTAAGGCAGGAAATCCGGCTGGTAGCCATTCTGCTGCAGGCCGAAAACCAGGAGGCCGCCGCCGTTCTTGACGAAGGCGGCGATTGCCGGCTGGAGTTGCCTGAATCCGGCAGTTCGTTCGCTCAGCGCACCCTCGGCGAAAATCAGCAGGTCATAGGCGGCCAGGTCAGGTCCAGCCTCCAGGTCCAGGCGTTCCGGCCGCTCGCCCAGGCGCAGGAGCGCTTCCTCGAGCCTGTCCGCGTTCGAGCCTTCGCCGGCCATACCGATCCGGCAGGCATCCGTCCCGGCCGGGCGGCAGCCGGCTGAAGCCGCCAGCCAGACAGCCGGAACCAGGCGCAGCAGAAGCCGGGAGGCCAAACGCATTTTCCGCCTGCTCCACCAGGTAGACAAGGAATCGCTCCAGTCCGGTCTTTCACGACTCGAGATTCTTTCAACCGCGCAGTGTCACTTCGTCCATCAGCCGGGCGGTTTCCCGGTAGGCGTCGGTTACCCATTCGACGATCTTGTCCGGCTGCGGGCTGTACTCCAGCTCGATACTGAGGCTGCCGGGAAGGTTCAGCTCCCTGAGCACTTTCATGAACGGCCGGAAGTCGATCACGCCTTTGCCCGGCGGCAGGTCGCCGTGGACCTTGCCGTCGCAGTCGGAAAAATGGACGTGGTGAGCTTTGCCGCGGAGCTTGAGCATGTCCTCGGGCTTGTCTCCCGCCAGGAAGACGTGGCTTACGTCGATGTTGGCGAAAACTGCCGGGCAGTTGACGTCCGAAATGAAGCGGGCCATCTTTTCGACGGAGTTCACAATCGAGAGCTTAAACGGCTCCAGCTCGAGCACGATCTCCACGTCGTTCCCGCCGGCGTAGCGGCCGATCTCCCGCGCGCCTTCCACAGCCCACTCCCACTGCATCCGGGGCGGGATCACCTCCTGCTGCCAGAGGTATTCGCCCAGCACCAGCAGGACGTTGCGCGCGCCGATATCCCGCGCGAAGTCGACGAATTTTTTGACCCGCTGGACATGGAACCGCCTCACCGGCTCGGCGAAATCCGCGATACCGAGCGCGCAGACAGGAGCCGAAACGATCGGCAGGCCGTACTTGCCGCACACTTTCACCATCATTTTCTTCTCTTCGTCCGAAATTTCCCAGGCCTCGGTCTGAATATCGATAGTGTCGAAGCCGATTTCCTTCGCGTGCCGGATGCCCTCCTCGAAGCTTACTCCCACCTGGGAGAACGCGCTGTTGATCAGTCCGAGTTTCATGGTCAGTTTTCCTCGAGCCATTTGAAGGGTGAGACCGCTGCATGGGTGGCCGCTGATTCATAGGCGGCTTCCACCGCGGCCATGGTGCCCAGGTTGTCTTTTCCGCAGAGGTCGGGTTCGGTGCCGGTTTCGAGCGCCCTCAGCAGCTCGGCCATCGGCCCGGCGAAAGCGTCCGGGAACCAGACTTCGTTCCAGCGGGGCTGATGCCAGCGGCCGTCCCCGGTGGTGGTGTAATCCAGCGTGCTGGGAGTGCGTTCGGGGTATTTGGGCCAGCCGATCGTGCCGCGGGCCAGGCCGAGCGTGCCTTCCACCCGCCAGCGGATATAGATGTCGCTGCCGGCGCCCTCCCGGGCCGGCCCGGTCCAGACGTCGTCCCAGGAGGAGGCGCGCAGGCCCGAGCGGTCGTATTCGAGGATGTACTGGCAGATCCCATCCGTGTGGCTGAAACGGGTGCGTGGATCAGGGCGGATGCTGGCGTAGATCCAGTCCGGAGTGCCGAACCAGAAGCGGAAAGTGTCGAGGTGATGGATCGACATGATCCGCAGGGTGCACCAGCCCTGACGGGCCTGCCAGGGCATCCAGTGCGGGATAGCCCGCATCTCGATCGTGGCCAGCACCGGTTCGCCCAGCGCCCCCTGGCCCAGCAGCCCCTTGAGGGCGCGTATCGACTGGTCGTAGCGCATGTTCTGGTTGACCGCCAGGGTGATGCCGGCGTCGCGGCAGAGCCGGACCGCCTCGGCCGCCTCGCTGAAATCCGCACCCAGCGGCTTCTGGGCCAGGATGCCCCTGAGGTGACGGCGTTTGACCGCCTCGCGGATCACCGCCAGTTGCAGGTCGGGCGGCACGGCCACGTCCAGCACCTCGATCTCCGGGTCGTCCAGCAGCTTGTCCATCGAATCGTAAACTTTTGGGATACCGTGTCTGGCGGCGGCTTTCGTGCGGCTTTCGGCTCCGGCGGAAGTGATCGCCACCGGATTGAAACCCGCCTGACGGTAGGCCACCAGGTGGCAGTCGGCCATGATGAAGCCGGCGCCCACGCAGCCGATCGGCACGTCGCGGCGCTGGGGCAGCGCGGGCAGGTAATCGATCTTGAATTCCAACTTTACCTCTCGAAGACGGTTTTGGTTACTTGATCAGCGCCCTCAGCTTTTTCCGCGCCAGGGCGTAATTTTCGCCTTCCTCAGTCCAAGGCACCGGCTCGCCTTCCTTGACGTCGCTGAAAGCTTTGGGTACGATGGATTTTACCACGGCGAGCACCGCGTCCCGGCCCGCGGACTGCTGGGCCAGCCACATCAGCTCGTAGTCCTGCTGGCCCCGGCGGATGTTTTTCAGCCGCACCGAGGGCAGCAGGCGGCTGAGCCCCCGGTCCTCGTCCGGGTAAAAAGGCATGCGGCCGGGATAAACCAGCACGCCATCCAGGTTGCCGTAGTCCCACCACCAGTTGATGTAGGTGAGGGGATTGCTGAAAACCCGCTGGTGCAGGTGGCCTTTGGGGCCGGAGCTGTTGTGCTCCCACTGCGTGCCCTCCCAGATGAACCAGGTGGGGACTTGGTAGAGATACTTGATCCAGGCGTTGACTATCAGGTCGGCCGGCTCCACTTCCAGAAGGGTATGTCCCCAGTGCGGCCGGTTGCCATTGTAGAACCAGTAGTCCTTGCCCGGCGGCAGGGCGGCCCGTTTTTCCAGGTCGATTTCGCCGGCCCAGATGTCGATCGCGTCCTTTATCTCCTCGGTGTACTCCCGGGTGAGGAACACCGGCAGACTGTGGCCGGGTCCCGGGTTTTCGTGGATCGCCTTGGAGATTTTATCGATCCATTCAAACTGAGTTTTCCCCGGCTCGTCGATAATGTAGTAGAAATACCGGACTCCGGGCGCGTTTTTTTCGAACCAGTTCACCCAGAGGTCGCTCTGCCGCCGGATCGATTCCGGGTTTTCCCGGTCCAGGACATCCGCGCCGTACATGCCGATCACGAAGAGCTTTTCCCCGCAGCCCTCACCCGGCCCCCGGTAGCCGTTTTCCGGGGTGAAAGCGCGGCCGTCGAGGTAGGGCTGATAGTCGGCCAGGAGCTTTTCATCGAAAGCGGACTTGTGCGCCTGGCAGCCTCCCACCAGGTCGATGCGGTGGCGATGGCAGAGGAACTTGAGCTGCTTTTCCACTTCCTGTTCGCCCAGCTCCGGGAAATACTTTTGGATCGCACTATGGAAGAGCCAGACATTGGAGTGGTTCTCATCCGGCAGGTAATGGGGCAGCAGGTTTACTTCCAGGGGCAGGGCTGCCGCTTCCCGGCCGGATTCGTAAACCAGGACCCGGCCGCGGTAGAGTCCTGCCGGCCAGGCCTTGTCGCGAGGCAGGTGCAGGTCGATCCAGAAGCCCTGGTTCTGCGTGGCCGGTGTCGGGACGACCGTCACCTCGTGATGGCGGATCACCTGGGTCCGGGCGCGGGGGATGTCCAGGGGCAGGCCGCCCTGGCCCTGGCGGGCATCAGTCGGGATCAGGGCGTCCGGGATCCAGCCGCTGGTCCGGGGGGGGAGGCAACCGGCCAGCCAGTTGGTCTTGGACTTGATTTCGGTGAGGTCTTCCAGCTTGAGGTAGTGCTGGCTGAAAAGCTCCAGCGCGCCGCCGGGTCCGAAGTTCACCGGCACGGTCCCGCCGATCCTTCTGCCGCTGGCCGCGTGCAGCGGAGGGTCAATCACGACCTCCACCTCCCGGGCGCCGAAACTGTCGGCTTCGATAATGATCTGGAAGCCCAGTATTTCGTTATAGAATCCTTCCAGACGGATGCTCTTCCCGTCCCAGATACTGTTGCCCCGGCGAAGGACGTGGTCGTTCTGGTAGCGGTAGATTTTCTGGCCGTCGTCCACGGCCCAGACCCCGGTGACCGAGGCGGCCAGGGAGCCGCCGGTGATGGCAGTCAGGGCGCAGGCAAGCCGGAGCGCAATCAGAGTTCTATTGTTTTTCAATCTACCCTCCGCGATAAAAATGAGGCAGGCCTGATAGTTACGGTACGGGATTTTAAGTTCGTCTTAGGTCGATATGAACCGCACGGCTCGCGTTGTTGGGCCGGTCCGCGGAAGCCGCCTGAGGCTGCAGGAGTTAACCTGTTATCGCACCTCACCCAGGGGGAAGCGGCTCCGGTTGGCCGAGCCCCTTTCGAATGCCCCCAGATCGGGGCCGGCCCCGACAAAACGATCGTTAATGTTGGGAAGGACCACTCCCCGGTCCAGGCAGGGGCTGTCCGGCAGCAGGCGGAAGTCGCCGGAACCGGGGTCGGCCAGCCGCGGGTGGGCCTGGAGGCCGTGCTTCTCCCAGCCGAATGCTTCAGTGAAATCTTTAATAAAAAAATATTCCCGCCCCTCGAAACGGAACAGACGCTTGTGCGCCAGGCCGGTGTAGCCGCGGAACCAGTCGATGTCCGAGCTGTACCAGCAGTCGTAGTCCAGGTCGTTTTCGGCCACCAGCGGTTTTCTGGAGGACCACATGGCCCAGCCCGTGGCCCAGAGGATGTTGTTACGGTAAATCTGTCCTTTTAAGGGCTGGCTGATCACCATCAGGTCGTGCCCGCGGTTGATGCTGCAGACCGTGTTGTGCAGGATGTAGCACCAGCCGGGATCGGAGCCGCCGTACTTGAAGTTTTTGAACTGCAGGTCGTAGATCAGATTGTAGAGCACGTAGGTGGGACCGACGTTTATCGGGGCGAGCGACACGCCGACAAAAAGGCTGTGGCAGACGTTGTTCCAGAAACGGAAATTGATGCACGGGCCTTCCGGCTCGATAATGTCGTCCCGGGTATTGTAGATTTCGTTGCCGTGGACGTCCCAGTCGCAGTTGTAAGCCTCGTTCCAGAGACTGTCCCAGTAGGATGGGGCCAGTCCATCGAACAGGTCGTGGATCGTGCAGCCGCGCACCACGTTTCCCCTTCCGCCGGTGCTCATCACGCCGCCGCCCTCTTCATCGTGGCTTTTGGTCATCTGCCAGGGCCAGAGAGGGATCGAGCTGTCCCGGAGCTCGCAGCCTTCCACCAGGTTCCCCTCGGCCCGCCGCCCCGCAAGCTCGACCTGGGACTGCATGCCGTAAACCGCACAGCGCCGGATCACGTTCCAGGCGGACTGTTCGACTCGGATGCCGCTGCCTCCGGTGTTCCGGCCGTAGTCGCGCACCTCGAAGCCCTCGATCAGCACGCAGTCGGCGCCGCTCAGGTGGAAGCCGGCGTCCAGGCTGGCGATCTGCACCGCTATCCGGTTGGGGTCGGCCCCGGAGACCAGCTTCAGGTAAAGCTGTCCGGTCGCTTTGTCTTGGAACCACCCGCCCGGAGCGTCGCAGATGAATTCGTCGAACTCTTCCCGGGTGCGGTAATGGTAGAGGCGGATTTCATCGGCGGCCAGAAAGCGCGTCGCGTAGCCGGGATCGGTCGAATAAACTCCCCCGCCCTCGTCTTTCCAGGGTTTCGCGGCTGGAATGCGGTCATAGGCGGGGTCGGCACCCGAGAGGATCACTCCCGCCCCATCGGCGACGAACCTGATGTAAGCGTCCTTCCTGCCCGAGCGGGTTATTTTTACTTCCTCGCGGTAGACTCCCGGCGCCACCCGGACGACATCACCCGGCTGGACCCTGACCGCCGCCGCTGCGATCGTGCGTAACGGTTTTTCCGGCGTTCCGGCCGCCCGGTCATCGCCCTCGAGAGAGACGCACCAGGTGCGGCCGCTGCCGGAGGGGAAGTTTTCCGGCCGCGTGGTGACCGTGGCGGCAGTCTTCACTCCGGCCACTCCCCCCGCATCCTCGAGCTGCACCTCGACTTCATAGGCGGTGCCGGAGCTGAGAAAGAACAGGCTGCCCGCGAAACGGTTGTCCTTGATCCGCGCCAGGTCCAGGGCCGGCCGCCAGGCGCCGGCCCCCTTTTCCCGGAAGCGTACGCGGGCCACGGCGTTCGAGTCTGTGTCGCCCTTATAGGGGACCCGCAGGCCGATACAATTGAAAGTCGGGTAGGCTTCCAGCGAGACCGCTTCGATCCCCGCCCCCGGCGTATCTCCGGCGGCCCGGGCCGGGAGCGGAAGGGCGGCGAGAACGGGGAGAAAAACAGCGGCGAGCGCCACTAACGAATTGCGATACATGTAAATTCCCTCCGGTTGATATCCAACGTCGTGGATTTTGCCGGGGAGTCAGATTCCCTTGCGCCAGCCCGGCTCATCGAATCTCTTCAGCTCGACCACGAACGAGCCATCCTCGGACAGGGGCTGAGCGGTGGCCCAGCGCACCGGCCGGCGCACGCCGTTGGTCTCGAGTTCGGCGCGGATTTTCACCTTCTGGCCCTCGAAGCCCGGAGGCAGGATGAAATTGGCCTGGCGCAGCCTGCCGCCGTCGGGATGGCCCGGATCGAGGCCGCCGCCCACGCTCATCCGGCCGTCCAGGCTTTCCACGTAAACCCGTAAGACCCCCGGCGCGCCGGCCACACCGTCGTTGGCGAAGGCCACCACTACCTCACTGGCGCCGTAGCGCTTGCGCTGCCAGACCCAGGAGGGTCGTACCCGGTAGCCCATCCGCTGCTGCAGGGCGCGGAATCCATCCGGGTGGGTCTCGTTGTAGCGGTGCAGGTTGTCCGCCTCGGTCCAAAGGGACCAGTAATTGGCCCCCAGGTCCAGCACGTGCCTGATCGCCCATTCCATGCGGTTGACCCCGCCGGCGTCCAGGGGCAGCTTGTCCACGTCGTACTGGCGGTCGTTGCCCTGCTCCATCACCACCGCCAGCCAGGGCGGCCGGCCCGACAGTTGGTCGATCTGCTGCGGCTCCTCGATCAGGTCGATGCTGTCAGAGCGCAGCCAGCAGCCGGCGCGCACCGCCCGGTCGAGAACCTCGTTGTTGCCGGTACGGCTGATGTCCGGCTGGGTGTTGACCGCCAGCGGCACCTTTTTCCAGATTTCGAATTGCCGCTCGGCCATGCCCACCATCGTCCGTTCGGCCGTAAGGTAGTCGGGGAAGGGATTGGGCTGGTCGCCGGTATGGCCCTCGCCCCAGAAGCCGTAATACATCAGATCCAGGTATTCAACCAGCGGATCGTTGTCGAATTGGGCCGCCAGCAGCTCGTTGAGCTCCCGGAAGGCTTTCTGGAATTCGGGATGGTCGTAGCGCGGCTCCCGGCAGTCGAAACCCCAGCGGTCCTTGCCGCCGATGTTCACGATCGGCACCTTTTGCTGAAGGAAGTCCGGCAGGGAGAGGAGCTCCGGCTGGATGTTGGGGCTGGAGAGCTGGACCCGGAAGCCCACGCGCAGGCCGTACTGACGGGCCGCGTCGAAGGTGAGCTTCCAGACCGGGTGCAGGTCGAGCCGGCCGGGAGCGCTCTGCACGTCGCGCCAGTCGCAACGGATGTAGAGAACATCGACAAACGGCAGGCTGGCGAGCTTTTCCACGTGCCTTTCGAGAGTCTCCTCGCCCCGCCGGGCCGCCAGCGATGGCCCGCTCTCTTCCCAGGTGTAGCCCACCAGCCCCAGTCCGAAGTTGCGGATGTGCTCTTTGGAGGGAGTGGTATTGGCGATGTTGCGCCAGCCATCGTCCTGCTCGATGCTGAACGGACCCTGGTTCAGCCGGTCGGTTACCTTGGGACCGGGGCCGAAATCGTAGTCGTCCCAGCGGTGCGGCGGCACGTCCGCGTGCAGGGGAGATGCGGACAGGCCAAGGCCCGCACCAGCCGCGGCGGCCCCGGCGGCCCGGAAAAAGTCCCTCCTGGATGACATCGGACCTCCTGAATTTATGTGCGCTTTTTCAGCGGATGTAGGCTCCGTCCGGCAATAGGAATTCGACCGGCCATTCCTCGGCCATCCCCTCCACCACCTCGCGCCAGCTGAAATCCCGCGCATCCTGAGAAACTACGAGGGAGGTCCCAGGAAGGACTTCGGCGGCAAAGCGAGCCACGGTATGGTAGTCCTTTTCTCCGGCTACTGAAATTGCCTGGAGTCCCAGCCGGGCGGCGGCGAAACGGGCGACTATTTCCACGTCCTCCACCATCTGCAGGAAATACGGGCGTCCGGACAGCAGGCTGTTGGCGATGTAGTTGACCATCACCCCCGACAGCGGGCTGAAATACTGCTTCTCGAAGTCCATGACCAGCCGCGGGTCGTCCACGGAGACCACTGAATAGCGCAGCATGTTTTCGCCCTGGCCGCGCAGGTCCGGGGCGAGGATGTCGTAACCCTGGTCGAGATACTGCTTTACCTGGGACCACTTCCCGGCCGAAAGCTTGCCGCGGCGGCCCAGCCAGACCAGGGCCTTGCCGGCGAAGGATTTTTTCGGGTGGACGTGCAACAGCGGAATGGATAGCATCCCGCTGTGATGCAGCAGGTAGCGGTCGATCTGTTGGTCATCGTAGGTATCCGAACCGGTGTACTCCCAGCCGATTGCATCACGGCGGTTGCCGTGCTCCCATTTCTCCACACGCCAGGAATCGATGCCCGGATAATAACCGCCGCGGTATATATCCACTGGGTCCACGCGCTTCTTTTCCGCGCGCTCGCGGCAGTAATCCCGCACCAGTTCGAGCAGGTGCTTTTCGCCGGGAAACTCCAGCCGCACCTGGCCGCTGGCGGTGCAATGCAGCTTCTGGTCCTCGAAAGTGGGCAGGGAGTCGAACCCGGTGGAGGTCGGCAGGCCGTTGAAGCGGTCCAGGAAGCCGAAAGCGAAAAGCTGGTTGTAGCTGGAGAAGCTATGGGGATGATAGCCCTCAGTGAGCGCGATCCGGTCCGGGTGGCCGAAGCGGCGGTACACTTCCTCCACTTCGCGGAAGGTCTTGCGGCCCCCCTCGATCGGGAAAAAGTCCTCGACCGCCATCGACAGCACCAGGGGCCGGGGGTAGGTGAGGAAACAGAGGCCGGGGTGGTCTATCCCGGAGGAGACCATGCAGTAGAGGTCCTGTTCGGGGTCGTTGTCCGGGTCGGTGAAAATCCGGTTGGCCATGCGCATCGGCAGGGAGCTGATGTAGCAGGAGGGGGCGGCGGCGTGGATCCGCTGGTCCAGCGCCATGATGAACGCACACTGGAAGCCGCCGCCCGAGGTGCCGGTCACGCAGATCCGGGCCGGATCGACATCGGGCCGGCTGACCAGGTAGTCCAGGGCGCGCACGCCGTCCCAGGTTTCCCAGCGGGCGAGGCTGGCGCCGGCCAGATAGGCGACATCTCCGAGAATGGCGTGCTCGCCGCAGACCCGGTTGTAGCGGCTGTCGAGCTTTTCGGCGTCCCAGTACTGGCTGCGCTCGCCCTGGCCCACCGGGTCCCAGCAGATTACCACGTAACCCCGTCTGGCGAGCCGGGCCGAAATCTGCTGGTAGGCGAGATGGGCCTTGCCCACCTGGCTGTGCCCGCAAGCCACCAGCACCGCCGGCCGGCGCACGACCGGACCGTCCGGCACGTAGACCAGGGCGGTGACATGGAAGCCCGGCAGGCTTTCGAATACCAGCTTGTCGATCCGGTAGCCGTCGACCTGCAGCGTGCCGGTGATCTGCGGATTCAGCGGAGTTTTTTCGGCGGGGAAGCCGCCCAGGCTGGCCAGCAGCTTCTCCCTCAGCTCCCACTGCCAGGCCAGCAACTCGTTTTCGTTACGGATCGATCCCAGCCGAGTCCGGCGCAGATCGTCCTGCTGCCAGGCCATGTCGATCTGGTAGCTGAGCAACGGAGTGATCCGTTTTCCCTCGGCCAGCGGCGGGCGGATCACCGTGAACGGATCGGCTTCGCTCCCGGCGGCCAGGGAGACCGCAGACGCCAGAAGAACGAGCGCGAGGGCCGAAGACAGAAAAAAAACGACCGGTCTCGGCCGGAATTGGTGCAGCATCAGCCGGTCCACGTTTGGCCTCCGTGAGAATGGTTGGGCGGAAGTTGCCGGGAAGTTTTCACCTGTATGTTCCGGTCAGCGGCATTTCAACGAGTTTATTTCGGGGATTTTTCGGGGCCGCTTTTCAAGCCTGCCGGGAGTCACAAGATACCGGCTGCCGGCGCCCCGAGTCAAGTCCCGCCATGCTCGCGGAGTTGGAGAAAGGGCGGAAAAAAATCCCGGCCCGGCTGACTGCCGGGCCGGGATTTTATTTAGCTGACTTCACTTCATCCCGAGTTCTTAGAAGCCGAAGCCCAGGGTGAAGAAGTTGTCGGCAGTCAGCCTGCCCTTGTTGCGGTAGGCATAGCTGAAAGAGATTGCCTTGCCGGCGATCTCACGCTTGAGGCCGCCGCCGAAGCTCAAGCCCCTCCAGACAGGATCGCTACCCCAGTAATCCATTCCGTAGTAGTCCTGATTGTCCGTGAACTCATCGGTCTGGATGAGCCAGCCCATGCGTAAGGCAGCGGACATGAAGGGGGTGAAGTTGTAGTTGAGCTCGGTGCCGGTAGCATAAGTCAGCGGAGTGGTGCTGGGCCGCCACAGCTCACCGGTAACCATCCAGTTGGTCTTTTCGGAGGTCAAGAGGTTGTACGACACCGCCAGCTTCACGATGGTCGGCAGACGGTAGGTGTGGGTCTGCCGGTAAGCCCAGCGGTTCGACCTTCTGGGCAGGGCATACGGGTTGGAGGAGAAATCACCGTAGCCTGAAGGGATGCCGCCGCCGGCGTCCTCCGGTCCTATCTCGTAAAGCAGGTTCGGCCCCCTCATCGTGATGTTGGTGCCGAGGTTCTGGATGGCGAAGGCGAAACGGATCTCGCGATCGGCGATCTCGGAATGATAGATGGCGCCGGCGTCGAAAGCGACGGCGTTACCGGCGATGTTGCCGAACATGTCCTGGTGGACGTACTTCATGCTCAGTCCGGCGATAAAGCGGTCGCTCAGCGTGTAGGCGAGGCTGCCGCCCACCTGGAAATCGAAGGCGTTGAAAGTCCGGCCGACACCCTGGGGCGATCCGACGGTAGTGATCTCCATTTCCGGGATGTCCAGGTAGCCGAAGAAGCCGCCGATTACCAGGTTGCCGTCGTTGAGCGGAACGGCCGCCGCCGCGTAGCTGTAAGTGAGGTCGAGGGTGTAGTCGACCACGGTCAGCATCACTTCCTTTTTATCAAGGAAGCCGAGGCCTGCCGGATTCCACCAGATCGAGCTGATGTCATCGGTGCAGGCCGAATAAGCGCTGCCCATGGCAATACCCCTGGCCCCGATCGGGATTTCCAGGAACTCGGCGGCCCTCACACCTACGAACGAGGCTGCATCGGGCCGGCCCTGAGTCAAGTATTTATCGAGACCGCTGTACTCCTGCCGCTGTATGCCCTGAGCCAGAAGGCTGCAGGTGACGAACGACACGAGTGCGCCAACGATCATCAAGGCGCGTATGGCCGTTTTCGTGAACATAAACAACCTCCAATCAGTCATCGGGGTGATTTCTCGATAAGTCTGCATTTAACCGTCCCTCATGGCTCAGTTGATAACGTAGAACTTACCGGTATAATTCACACCCCGAGCGTCCGTCACGTGGAAGAAGTACAGCCCGCTGGCAATGGTCTGGCCGAAGCGGTTCCGCAGGTTCCAAGGCTCAGTGCCGCCGTGGTTGTCCCAGCCGGTCAGCGCTCTCGGGTTGCCGTTGGCGTCAAGGCGGTCCTGGTCGGTGTAGTTGCCCCAGCCGTAACGGTTGGCGCCGATGTGGTTGAGCACGTTGACCAGGTGGCCGCCCAGCGAATAAATGCGGATCGTGCAGCGATCCGGCAGGTTGACGAACTCGATCCTGCGGCTGTCCGGAGACAGGTCGAGGAACGAGGAGGCCATGTACGGATTAGGCACCACCTTGACCTTCGAAAGATCGGCATCCTCGGGATTCAGCGAGTACGGACTGACGTCGATCTTCCAGCGGTCACCGGGCTGGACCACGTCCGGATACTGGGTGAATTCGGTGCCGCTCCAGTCGCCGTAAGCCGAAGTGACCTTCATCGTCCCGGTTGGCATGGCACTTACGTTGGAGAACTTCCAGAACTGGCCGTTGACCCAGAGGTAGAAGTCATCCTTGTTAGTGGACGGCAGGCTTTCCACCAGCTTGTCCGAGCGGTCCGCCTGCGGAGTTGTCTCGTTGTCCACTCCGCCCCAGGCCATGCCGTAATCATACAACATGTCTTCCGGGCTGACGCCGGGCGGCACGAAGCCCCAGCCGCTTTCGAGGTACGGGCTGAACGGGACGTTTTCGCCGCGGACCGTGTTGACCACGGTGGCGGTGACGCCCGCTCCGCCGCTGCCGAAAGTGACCGTGAACTGGCCGGTCTTGACCATGGCCGCCCAGGCATCGCTGCCGGTGTAGGACAGACCCTTATCGGTAGAGCCCCAGCGCCACTCCTGGAAGTTGACGTCTGCGCCCTTATAACCGCTCAGGTCGATCTGGGTGTGCATGTTGCCGTTACTGCGGTCGGATACGTAACTGGCGGTGACTGCCAGCGTGGCGCCATCGGCCTGCACCTGGTAATTGTACCTCACCGGCAGCCGGCCCTTGTCGCCGCCGGCGCGCACCACGATAAACGGCGCGCTGGAGTCGATGATGTTGCCGTTGGCGTCGGCAAACGCGACGTACCTTCTGCCGGCGCGATAGCCGTTGGGACCCCAGTCGGTCACCACCAGGTACACGGACAAGGCGGAGGTGATCTTCTCATTGATGATCGGTATCGCCTGAATGTCGACCTGCGGCTCCAGGTAAACCGGGGCCTGGGTCAGCATATAGGCGGTATCCGCCACTGCGCCGGCTTCCGCTGATGGCTGGGTGAAAGGCGTTTTCGCGCCGGTCAGAGTGGTGAAGATCGTCTGGCTGACGGTCGAGGCGCCCGAGCCCGGTGCATCGTAAGCCGTTCCGGCCAGCTTCGCTTCGCGATAGTTGCTGGCGTCGCTGCGCGGCTGCACGGTAAACAGCCCGGTGCCGGGCCGGTTCCAGGTTTTCCCGCTGGCTGGATCGGGCAGGCTGAACCACTTCTTCGCAGCCGGATCGTAGTTGTTGTCGTAGGGAACCAGCGCGTACCAGGCCCGCATGCCGTTTTCCATCCGGTAGCGGCCTGTGTCGTCGGCCTGCTTGTCGATGTAGAAGAACTGCAGGTTGCCGGCGCTGATGCTGAAATCCGCCAGTTGCTCGCTGTGCGAGTCGCTGGGGCCCACGAAGCTGCGGTAGAGCCGGTAGCCCTCGAAGTCATACTCGCGGTAAGCGTGGGTCGGATCGAGCTCCGGATACTGCTGCAGGAAGCCATAGTAGGCGTCCGGGGTATGGATGTTGACGTCGCTCCAGGTGATCGTCACCTGCTGGTTGCCCGGGATGATGGTCAGCGGAGGCGGTGACGGGGTTTCCGGCAGGATGAACCCGCCTTCGGAAACGATCTTCGCCACGTCCTCGTAAGCCAGAACCGGGCTGAGCTGGTCCTGGACTGTCGGGCTGTCGATGCTCGGGATGTCCGAGGGCGGCCACTGGAACGGCGGGTTCTTCGGGTAGACCCACATCAGCACCCAGTCGACGCTGAAGCTGTCGCGCGGGGCCACGTCCTTTAATTCCCCGTAGAACATGTACTGGTTGTTGGCGTTGAGCGTACCCCAGATCCAATTGTTGTAGCGCGGCTCGCCGGGCAGGATCGTGCCGGGCCAGCCGTAGAGCGGTCCGCCGGTCCACGGGCTGATGTTCGGCGCGTAGAACGGATCGCCGGGCCAGGCGCGGCCGACGGCGTAACGGTACGCCCTCGGCTGGGGATAGCCGCCTTCCAGCACTTCCTCGTTGCCGCCGAAGCCGAACTCGGTGTTCCAGCCGTGCGCGTTGTAATTGGTGATCTCCATCTGCACGCCCTTGAACTCGGGCAGGCGCAGAGGCATGGAGCCAAACCCGGCCGTTTGACCGGTGAAAGAGCCTTCCACGCCGTTGCGGTCGCTGATCATGTGGGAGTGGGTCGGGTAATGGTAGGCCCAGGTCTCGTCGCGGTCGCCGATAAAAGTGCCGTTGGCCAGGGCATAGGTCATGAACATACCTTGCCAGACCTGGCCGTTGGGCGTGCCGGCGAACTTATCCGTGAAGTCGACAAGCGGGTTCCACTTGTTGTACTCCGACATGTTGCGGAAGAAAACATGGCAGTAAACCATGTTGTTGCTTTCGGCGAAGTTCAGGAAGTAGAACTGATGCTCGATCGAGCAGCCGCTGGCCATACCCCAGTCGTTGAAGGCGTCGCCGAAGGCCACCGAAATGGTCTGGGCGCCGTGAGTAATGGGCGCTCCGCCGGTGGAACGGCCTTCGCGGAAGATGGCCGGCCATTCGTTGATGTCGTCCGCATCCGTGGAGACGTAGAGACGGTTGACGTCGATGCGGGTGGACGCATCGTTCATGCGCTCACCGGCGGCGGCCAGGGCCGCCAGCTTGTCGTAATCTTCCAGCGAGTTGAGCTGGCCGTTGAAGTAGCCGGCGCGGCTGAGGTTGGCCGTGGTGTCTTCCGGCGTGCCGTTTCCGTCGCAGTCGCGGGCCATCATCACACCCCAGCCCCAGCGCCCGATCTTATAAAGGTTACCGGAGCCGCGGGGGAACTGGATCGGCGGCAGGCCGTAATACATGCTGTGGATCGGGCCACCGCTTTCCATGGCCACGGTCAGGCCGACATTGTTACCCTGAGCCTGGTAAACTCTCTTCCATTCGGCTTTGGCCGGAATGGCGAGGGTTACCAGCAGGGCAATCGCCGCCAGCGTGAAGAATTTGGCTTTATAGTGAATCATAGGATTTCTCCTGTAAGTGGGCTGTTCAGCAACCTGACAGTTCACGTTCGACCTCCGGGAGTTAGAAAGTAAACTCGGCGCCTAAGCGGAACTGCCTGGCGATACCCCACTGGCTCTTGTCCATGGTGGCGGACATCACCGAATAGGCGATGTTGCCCTTGGCCTGCTCTTCGAGGCTCAGGACGCCATCCTGGTTGTAGTCCGAGTTGAACCAGACTTTGTCCTCTCTGGGCAGGGCGTCGTCCCAGACCATGACTACGCCGCCGCCCGCGGTCCTGTAATAGGACTCGTAGTTGAGCCCGGACGGGTAGGGGGTCGGAAGCTTCTTGTCGAACACGTTGAAGAGTTCGCCGTAGAAGCTGAGACGGTTCGAACCGGCCAGACGGAACGTCTTGGTCAGGCGCAGGTCCAGGTTGTAATCCCAGCGCCCGCGGAAGTAGTTGATGCCGCCGATGAGACGGCCGCCGCGGCGGGTCAGCCAACTTACGTCTTCAGCCGCGTTCTCCCAGTAGGTGCTGCCGCCGTTCACGATCCGGTCGTAGGCGGGCTGGCCGCTGGCCAGAGTTAAGATCGAGTAAACCCTGAGGTCCCTCAGAATGGTGTTGTACAGCGAACCAGACATGAAGTCCTCGGGGAAGAGGTAGTTGAGGTTGAAGGTCAGCTTGTGAGTCACGTCTCCGTCGATTGGCCTCAGTTCATCGGGCGGAGTGAACATTTCGCCAGTGGAGGGATCGAGGAAGATGCCGAACTCGGAAGTGGTGCCGTACTGGCTCCCCGTGGTCCGGGAGAACTGCAGGGTATAGACCACGTTGTAAGAGAAGTTGTTGCTGAACCGCTTGCGGAGAGTGAAGTCCAAACCCTTGATGTTGCCGTTGTCCCGGTTGGTGAAGCCGGTCTCGAAATCGCGGTACAGGCGTCCCGCATGAGCGGCGTAATATGTCCGGAAGAACTCCTTGGAGGACACGTTGCCGACCACATCGCGGTAGTAGGCCACAAAGTCGGCTACCATGTCCTCGCCCAGCAGGTAGCTCAGCCCGGATTCAAAGGCGTCCGTGCGGGAGAATTCGAGACCGCCGGGGTTGGAGCCGCTGAACATGTAGCTGAAGCTGGGAAGCTGGGTGAACACGCCGTAGCTGAAACGAATCTGCGCCTTGTCCGTGACCGGGAAGCCGACGTCGAAGCGCGGCGACCATTCATCGATGTTTTTCGGGTAGTAGAAGTCGCCCCACGGATCGCCGTTACGGACGCCCCAGTTGTCTACGGGGTCGAAGCGGTCATAGCGCAGGCCGTAGTCGAAGACGAAGTCGCCCAGGTCGGTGCGGTTCTGGAAGTAAACGCCCAGCATCGTCGGCCGGTAGCTGAACTCGTTGTTGAAATCACGGCGGGTCATCATGTTGTGCAGCTCGAACTTATGGTTGGTGAAGTCCGAGAACTGCACGCCGGCCTTGGCCCGGTTGGTGCGGTTGAGCTGGAAGTCGAGGTCGCCCTTGTAGTTGTTCTGCCACTCCCGGCTGTAAAAATAGCTCTCCCAGTAGAGGTCGTTCTCCGTTTCCAGGCGGAAGGGATTTTCGACTGCCCAGTTACGCATCCAGGGGCCTACGCCGTCCGGGTAGTACATGGAAGCTTCCGGAGTGCCAAAAAGCGGCATGTTCAAGCCGGGAATCGTCTCGACTTCGAAGGGTATGTCGTGCATGCTCCAGCCGCCGAACGTGGTGTTTTCGCTGCGGATGTAGTCATCCTTCAGGCTCGAGCTCGAAATGTCCTGGGTCTTGAAGCGGGTGTAGCGGAACTGGACCGAGGCGCTGCGCTGCGAGCTGCGGAAGAAATCCCAGTCGAAGCCCAGCAGCAGGTTCGTGGTGCGGGTCCGCCTTGCATAGGACTGCGGGATCACGATGATCGTATCCGGATAATCCTGAGCCCAGTCCCTGGAGGGCAGGGTTCCGGGGGTGATGATGCCGGTAAAGAAGTAATTGCCGGCGTCCCGGGCGGGATAGGAGTTCTGGTTGCGTGAAAAGTTGAACGAGCCGAGGAACTTGAAGTTCTGCACCGGATAATAGGTGAGCTTGGAGGAGACCAGGGTCCGGTCTGCCCAGTTGCCCGGGATACGCACCGGGTTGCCGGGGACCCAGAGGGAGGCGTTAGCGCCTGGTGTCTTACTGGCGTAGAACGCGCGGCCCAGGGCCAGGTCTTCCAGGGTGAAAGCCGGCTGCTGAGCGCCGAACACCGGGTCGTTGCGCACGGCGTCGTTCAGCCTGTCCACGAAGTTCTGGTTCAACCCGCGGAAGCCTTGATCTGCGTGCGTGGGCTGCCTGTCGGCCATGCCCTGGATTTCGCCGGAGCCCTGGATGTACATGTTGGGGATCACCGGCATCGGCCCGCCGATACTGGCCATCAACTGGTTGTAGCCGTAGTCGGCGGTGCGGTCGTTGATCTCGTCGGTGGTGAAGCGGACGTTACCCTTCCAGTCGGGTCCGCCTTCCTTGGTGACGATGTTGACCACGCCGGACTGGGCGTTGCCGTATTCGGCCTGGAAGCCGCCGGTGATGATGTCGACCTGTTCCACCGCGCCGGCGGAGAATTCCAGCGGCGTGGCATCCTCGGCCAGGGAACCCAGCTCCTCTTCCCAGACCCAGCCCAGACCGCTGCGGAACGGATCGGCGGAGTAGTTGCGGACAGTCACGCCGTCAATGATCATCGCCTCTTCGCCCAGACGTCCGCCGCGGATACGGATACCTCTGCCCAACGCCTCGGGACCGCCGGTCTGTACGCCGGCTTCCAGCAGGAACATGTCTTCGAGCTTGTTCGCCGGGATTTCAGCGATCTTCTCGGCGGTCATGCGCTGCTTGCTGACCGTGTTGTCGCGGGGGACGAGAGCCTCGGCCTCACTTTGCACCGTGATGCCTTCCAGCTCGACCACGGTGGAGCTGAGGGTGGCGTTAATCGTAACGGTCTGACCCGCCAGCACGAGATTGTCGTTGATCGTGGTTTTCTGGTAACCCGTATAGGTAAAAGTGATATCTTTCCTTCCCGGCGAGACATTGAGGATGAAGTAGTAGCCGTCGGCATTGGTGATATTGCCGAGCCGGGTTCCTTCGACTACCACCTGGACACCTTGCAGAGGCTGCCCGGTGTCCTTGTCGCGCACCGTACCTTCGATCTTCGACGTGTTGATCGATTGGGCGAAGGCCCCCACGCTCAGCAGAAGCATGGCGACGGTGGCGAGCAAGGTTAAACCGGACATTCCTATACAGTAGCATTTTTTCAACATAGATCCTCCCTGGGGATCTTCATCTTCAGTTGAGAATAGTACAGTAAGACTCATTCCCTGGTTGCCCTATCCGATGTCGCTCTAACCAGTGCCTGTAGCGCCCTGCCAACCGTATTATCTCTGCTTCATAGGCTCCTCCTTTCGTATCGAGGAAAGGTGACCGGGGATATCCGATACACGACATAGCCAAATTTCCGGATCTTGTCGGTCCCGGCTCAGTCTTCAGTCACTCTTCGCCACAGGTGCGGCTCGTCCCTGAAACGCGGGGTACGAACCACCTGTTCGAAGAGATTATTTTCTATAGAAATAAATTCACGCGCTCGGCTTGAATTTCAGGGTTTTGATTCATCTAATCCGGTCAGGGACCTCTTTTATCCCTGCCGCTCCCGGTATTAAACCACAGAGGCAGGACGTTTCACCAAGGTGCGGAACTCCTGCCTGTCGAAGTGGCTTTGCCGGTACATCAGGTCGAGTCCTCCGTACATCTTCTGTAAGATCATCGCCCTGGCTCCCATGAAAGTCGGATTTTCCAGGGTGGTCGGAACGATAATCTGCTCCAGCGGCACGATGGGGAACGGAGTCTGTCTCCGGATCTGGTCGAAAAGCTCCGGTTCGATCAGGTTCCACACCCGGGTCACCAGGCCTCCGATAATGATCTTTTCCGGGTCCAGGCCGTTATTTATGTTGGCCAGCCCAGTTCCCAGATACCTGGCGGTTTCCTTGAGCGCCCGGATGGCGTGGTAGTCTCCCTCCTCGGCCAGCTCGATCACTCGGCGCATCTGCCGCTCCACGTTCTTGTCACGCTCTTCGCCGGAAAATTCGCAATAGCGTATTACTACGCCCAGGTCGGAGGCTCTGTCCTCCCAGGTGTCCCGCTCCGACAGGTTTTCCCAGCGCCCGTTGATCTCGACAATCCCCGCGTAAAACTGCCCGGGCAGAAAATGGGCACCGTAATGTATCCGCCGTGAAATGATAATCCCCGTGCCTATACCCTGGCACACCAGGACGAAGACGAAATTCGAGAGGCTGCTGCTTTCCCGGCCGAACCAGAGCTCGGCCAGGGCCCCGGCCCTGCCGTCGTTTTCGGTCAGAATCGGCGAATCGAAGTGGCGCCCGACTATCTCTTTAACCGGCACGTCCTTCCATTTTAGCAGGTAGTTCCAGAAAACATGCCCTTCCGGGGAATTGAGCACGCTCGGGATTATCACGCTGATCCCGGCCACCGGTTCCTCGAAAGGAGCCATCATCTCCGCCAGCAGCCGGGCACAATTGTCGAAAAACTCCTCGGCTTTCCCATCCGTGGTCTCAATTTCCTTCTTAACGAGTATTCTACCGTTCAGGTCACAGACAGCGAGCGTCGTCACCCAAAGCGTGATGTCAATTACGCCGTAAATCCTGAACCGCGGATGGATTTCGAGGTTTACCGGCTTCCTCCCGTACTGGCTCTCGTCGCGGTGCGATTCGTAAACCTGACCCTCTTCGATCAACTGGTTGACAATCTTGGAAACCGTGCTCTGGTTCAATCCGGTAAGTCCAGACAGCCGGACACGCGAAATAGGACCGTTCGTTATTATTAACTTAATTACTTTGGAACGGTTGAACGCACGAAGTTTCTTATGCGCAAGCGACATGTTGTAGTTTGCGACTAAGTCGTTGATTTTAGGGGGGCGTTACAATCAACTTCCGACCCCACCAAACTGAGGAATGACGGCCTAAAGACAGGGCAAATTGAGATTGACAGCTTAGATTGATACAAATAAATTCTTTACGCAAGAAAATTTCTATATAAATATATACCAAACGCTCCAATTCCTGTCAACTGTTTTTCCAAGTCCCAAAGATTTATTATTGGATAAAGACTCCAAAACACTCGAATTCCAGGCTGGTTCGATCAAATCGGTTTTACCGGCTGACCCGCCAGCTGAATTGAAATGCAGGGGCATTCCCCGAGGTTTGCCGCGGGCAATGCGAGCCAACTGAAACAATCATCTGCTCCAACAAACGAAGATTCCCTGCAGCTTGCCGCGGGGAGCCTTCAATTCCCCCGGAGGACTCAAGTGCGCAGATTACTTACCCATTCGATCGCCTTCAGTCTGGTTACGTTCATCGTTCCTTTTTCGGCCTGTCAGCCGCGGGTCACGGGCCCGGCCGTACAGCCGGCCTGGAAAGCGATCGGTCCGGGCGGCGGCGGCGCCCAGTATCTGTCGACAATCAATCCGCGTGACCCGAACCACGTATTCGTGCGCTGCGACATGACCGGCGCCTACGTGACAGAAAACGACGGCGGATCGTGGCGGATGTTCAACCTGCGGACCGTGGTGCAGGACTTCGAATTCGACCCCACCAGTCCCAACACGGTTTATGCTTCCAATTCCGGCCTCTATCGCAGCGAGGACCGCGGCCGGACCTGGCGACTCGTTTACCCGGCGCCGGAAGATATCGCCGAGGAGCGCATGGTGGGCGACCACGCCGACCATTCATTTCTTACTCGGGACGGCCAGGTGAGCAGCCGGATAAGCAAAGTGAGAGTGGATCCGGGCGATGGCAACCGGATCTATATCGGTATGGCCGCGCCCTATACGGTGACCGCCGAAAGCGGCCCACGGCCGGCCGGAAACGAAGTCTCCGTCCTGTTTTCGTCCGACCGCGGCCGGAGCTGGCGCGAAGCGGTACGGATCGCCGGTCACACCGTGCTCGCCATCTTCCCCGGCATCTGGGACGACCATCCCGGCCGGATCACCGTCTTCAGCGATTTGGCGGCGGTGACCGTATCGCTTGCCGATGGCAGCAAAGTCGATATTTCCCTGCCGGTGGAAAAGATTGATGAAGCCGATGGCGGCCGGGGGCCCGAAGGCATGGTGTTCTACCTGCTGAGCCAGATGGCGGAAAGCCCGGGAGGGGTGGCCGGCGGGGTCTACCGTTCCACCGATGGCGCCCGGAGCTGGACCCAGGTGAACGGCGGCCTGCTCGATGATTTCAAGTCCTCCGGCCGGCTCCCCCGTTTCAAGACTATCGCGGCCTGCGAGGGCGACCCGCGGGTGGCTTTCCTCTCCTGCACTGACTACTTCGCCAAAGCCGGAGACAACCTCGAACGCCGGTTCGGGATTTTAAAGACCGCCGACAGTGGAGAAAAATGGAGCTGGTCATACTGCGCCGGCAGTGACAGTATCCTGGCCGGGAAATACGACGGCGGCTGGATGATGAAAAACTACGGCCCGGAGTGGGGTGAATATCCGATGTCGATCGGGGTGAGTCCCACCAATGCCAATGTAGTCTGGGCCAATGATTTCGGCTGCACTTACCGTTCCCTGGATGGCGGCGCCACCTGGCAGCAGGTCTTCAGCCGGGAATTTCCAGACGGCAGCGTCACCACCCGCGGCCTGGACGTTACCACCTGCTACGGCGTGCATTTCGACCCGTTCGATCCACGGCACCTGTACATCTCTTACACCGACATCGGCGCCTTCCACAGCTTCAACGGCGGTGAAAGCTGGTTCCAGTCAATCACGGGCGTGCCGCAGGAGTGGCACAACACCTGCTACTGGATGGTGTTCGATCCGAAAGTGAAAGGAAAGGCCTGGAGTGTCTGGGGCAGCGGCCACGACCTGCCCCGGCCCAAGATGTTCCGCGGCGGCAACTTCGACCGTTTCGTCGGCGGGGTGGCGGTCTCCGGGGATGCGGCCCGCACCTGGAGCAAGAGTAACGCCGGCATGCCGGCCAATACGGTTTCGACCCACATCCTGCTCGACCCCGACAGCCCACGTGACTCCCGCACCCTCTACGTCTGCGGGTTCGGCAAAGGTGTGTTCAAATCGACAGACGGCGGGGCGAACTGGCAGCTTGCCAATAACGGTATCGGTCCCAACCTCAATGCCTGGCGGATCACCCGCACCCCGGACGGCAAGCTATTCCTGCTGGTGGCCCGCGGCCTGGAAGGCCGGGAGGTGGTCGACGGCGCGCTCTTCCTGAGCACGGACGGCGCCGCAACCTGGCAGCCGGTGGCCCTGCCGGAGGGGGTCAACGCACCCAACGACCTGGTGTTCGACCCGGCGCAGCCGGAGGTCATGTACCTGAGCCTCTGGCCCGCAACCGAGGACGGCCAGGAGAAATTCGGCGGGCTGCTGCGCACCGAGGACGGCGGGAAGTCGTGGCGGCGGGTGTTCCGCGAGGACGCCCACGTTTACGCAGCCGCCGTGGACCCGGACAACCCGAATACGGTCATCATCAATACCTTCGACAGCGCCGCCTTCCGCTCCGATGACCGCGGCGAAACCTGGCGCAGGCTCAAAGGCTACACTTTCAAGTGGGGCCACCGCCCGGTCTTCGACCCGCACAACCAGGGCATGCTGTACCTGACCACGTTCGGCGGGAGCGTGTTCTACGGCCCGGCGAACGGGGTGCCGGATTCAGCCGAGGAGATTCTCGAGCCGACCTGGCAGAAGTGGTATGGGATGTGAGGGAGGGAGGGACAGGCACAAAGGGACAGAGGCACAAAGGCACATAGTGGAAAGACAGTTACAGAGTGACAAAGTGACAGAGTGAAAATATAAAGCGAGTTAAGCAGCATACCGAGTACAGTATTATGAACTACCGGCCGATTTTTCTGACTTCTGACTTCTGGCTTCCGGCGAGGTAGTGGGCGGCCGAGTGGCCGCCCTTTCCCTTTCTATTTCTTCCACCCCGGCCAGCTCACCTCGGGCCGATAATTGGATTCATTGTACTCCGGCGGCCGTTTGGGGGCGTAAATGCTGTCCCCGCTGAATGTGTCGCTCTGAGTGTAGATATAAATCCACTGCGGGTCCCAAGTGATGATTTCATCTCTGGCATCGCCGGTCAGGTCGGCCACCAGGCAGGCCAGGTCCGGATGGCCGTCGTCCGGGAACATCACCGCCCGCCGGCCCCAGCCGTCCACCATCCCGCCCTGGACCGGATCCGTGCTCAGCAGGATGAATTCCGTGCCGTCTCCCCGCCAGTTGACCGGCAGGACCGGCGAACCCTGGTGGATCAGCTCGAAGTCCGTGATCTTCTCCCCCCGGCAGCCGTAAAGCGTGATCAGGCCCGGCTCTCCCCAGAAATTGATGTTGCACAGCTCAAGCCCCGGCCGGTCGGGCCGGAAGTTCGCCACGGAGGGAGTCTGGGCGTGGCCCACCCGGTCGTGCAGCAGGATTTTCCCCCTGGAATCCACCACCGCCACGCCGTCATCGCTGGCAGTGATGAACACGGTCTGGTCGCCGCCGTCCAGGCAGAAGTCTCCACCCGCGATCCCATCCGCGTGTTCCTGAAGCTGGTCATCCAGTGTCCAGATAATTTTGCCGTCGTTGTTGAACAGGGTGAAGCCCAGGTAGACTTCATCTCGTCCGTCGCCATCGCAGTCGTGGAAGTAGGGGTAATGCCCCAGGTTGGCGCTGGCGGTCCAGAGCAGGTTGAAATTGTTGTCGTAAGCCCAGAGCCGGGTGTGGCGGTCCTTGATGATTACGTCCAGGGGCTTGCCCGTGCCGCGCAGGTCGCAGAAAGCGAAACAGTCCACGTTCAGGTAGTGCAGGAGGTCGCGGCGGTAGTAATGGTCATATTCATCCCAGGAGGTTTCGCCGGGCAGGATTTTCGATTCGGGGACCTGGTGCTGGCGTTCGAACTTGCCGGTCCGGCCGTCCAGGACTTTTATCCAGCGCTCATCGGCGTAAATAACCTCAGCCCGGCCGTCATCGTCGATGTCGTGGATCTGGGCGGCGACGTCGTATGTTACCCAGGCATGTTCCGGGTTCGGCGTCCCGGTCTGCCAGAGCAGGCGGCCATCGGCGTCCAGGGCGGTCAGGCAGCTTATCCGGTTGTAGTTGCCGCCGAAAAAGGGGATGTTCTGCACCAGCAGGAAGTCGGAGCGGCCATCGCCGTCCAGGTCGCCCAGCCGCAGGGCCCGCGCCACCCCGAAATCTCCGGTGCTGATCCGCTTCCAGAGCACGGGCCGGGGATTGGCCCTTCGCAGGGAGTCCAGTTCGGCCTGATAGGTCCGGGCGGCGGCGAGGAATTTCCGCTTTGAATCAGGAGCTGTCGACACGGTGACTTCGTGGTATCGCACCGGCGCCTGGGCGAACAGACCGATCTTGCCGCCTGCATAGCGCTTGTCGGTGAGGTCGAACACCTTGTCGCCATCCACGAAGCAGCGCAATTTTTCTCCCCGCGCCTCGACCCGGAAAACATAAGTCCGGGTTTTGTCGAGAGCTCTGATGGCGGTGCCGAGCACTTTCCAGCCGTCCCGGCGGAAGTCTTTCTCGCCGTCCCGGTAGCGGAGCGAGAGCGTGTCGCCGGGGCCGAAACCGAACACGTAGTAGTGCCGGCCGTCGCGGTAGCGGAAAACGATGCCGGAGAGGTCGGCGGTGCTGAGCGGAGTGAGCTTCACCTCCAAGTCGTAATCGCCCCACAGGGGATCGCCGGTCGCGATGATCGCATAGATGAAATCGTGGGTCCAGACCGTGCTGTTGTAGCCCAGGTACTCCAGCACCCGGCCGCCCTCGTGCTCGAACACTTTCCATTCATCCGGGGTGCGGTTGTTGACAACCTCCCAGCCATCGGTGAACTGCATCGGCACGTTGTGGTACTCGGGGAAGGCCGGCGAGGCGTACTGACCGAACTTGCCGGGCGAAAGACTGGAGAAGTCGGTGTGGTAGAGCAGGGTATCGGCTGCCGGGGCGGCTTGGAGCCTGACAGCGAGTGCTAATAGCAGCGCTACGATTATTTTCATCATGTCCCCCTGATACGGTTTCTGGGTGTGCAGTTTTTTCGGCAGGGCGCGGGCACCCGCACAGGAGATGATCTTTTCCGGCGGAGACGGGATGCCCTGTTTACGCGTGGAGTGGGACTCATTATAAGTTCCGGTGAAGATTCCTGAAAGGAAAATAGGGCTTGTCAGGCGGAGGCGAAGGTGGTAACAATTAGCAGCGGGTAAAGACTTTTTCCGGGCTGAAATCCCGACGTTTCTTCCGGACTTAAACCATGAAAGGACCGCTGATGAAAGGATCGCTTTTTATACTTTGCGGGCTGCTTCTCGCCTCGGTTCCAATGTCCGTGGCGCAGCAGGGCGATAGCCCACATTCGGTGAGCATCAGCGCGGGCGACCTCCAGGCGGTTTTCGCCGACAACGAGGAATTCCCGGGCCACCGCGCTTGGTATAACGGGATCAACATCCTGCGCCATAGTGCGGATACGACTATGCTTTTCCAGCCCGGAGTGGCCGGTCTCAACTTCGAGCACATTTTCGACGGGCAGAAATGGACCGAACCCGCCGAAGTTTTGTTCGAGCCGCGCTCCTCGCCCATGACTCTCGAGCGCACCAGCGAAAACTCCGTGCTGCTGCACCAGCCGCCCACCAAACTGCACCAGTTGGAGAGCTGGACCCGCTTTACGGTGAGCGCCCCAAACTATATCGACATGGAGTTCAAGTGCGTGCCGCGGGCCGAGACATTCGACCGCGGGTATATCGGGCTGTTCTGGGCCTCCTATATCAACACTTCCATCTCCAGAGAGTACTATTTCATCGGCCGCAAGCCGGGGGAAACCAATAACCGCTGGCTGGCTTTCATCTCGCCCGAACACGACGAGAAAAGTTCGGTGCGCTGGGTGGAGGACACGCGGGACCCGACTTTCGCCGACACCTACCCCAGGCGGCTGTTCAACGACTTTTCCCAGTACGGTTACAGCTACCCGTTCTATTACGGGCGGCGCGGTGACATGCTGATAATGCTGATGTTCGACCAGGCCGGCCCGCTGCGTTTCTCGCATTCGCCTTCCAGCGGCGGGGCTGTCACCCCGCGCTCCGGCCCGGCCTGGGATTTCCATTACCTGATCTACGATTACAAGGTGGGACAGGAGTACGGTTTCAAGGCCCGGCTGGTCTACAAGCCTTTCGTAAGCGAGCAGGATATAATCGCGGAGTACGAGAGCTGGAGCGGGAAAAAGGTGGAGCTGGGGAAATAGGGGAGCAATACGGATTAATTCAAAGAGAATTCTTCGAAGCTTCGCTTCGGGGTAATCCGCCCCTCCGGATCAGACGTAGGGGCGACCGGCCGGTCGCCCGTAATACGGGATAACCACGAGAGATTTGTCGGCTCGATCCCAGGCGGCCTGGGGCAGAATATTTTTTACTTTTTCGGCAGGGCACGGGTTGAGCCGGTCGAAATGCCGCCGTCCACCAGGATGGTCTGGCCGGTGATATAGCGGCTCGATTCGCCGGCCAGGAACACAATCGCGCCGTCCAGGTCCGAGGGCAGGCCGGGCCGTTTGAGCGGGATGCGGTCGGTCAGGTAGGCCACCCATTCGGCATCCTCGTACAGCACTGAGCTCTGCGCGGTTTTGAACCAGCCCGGGGCCAGGCAGTTGACTGTGATCCCGTGCCTGCCCCAGTCATCGGCCAGGCTCATGGTGAGCTGGCGCACCCCGCCCCGGCTGGCGCAGTAGGGAGCCATCCCGGCGTAGCCGAACACGCTGGTCACCGAGCCGATGTTGATGATCCGGCCGTAGCCCGCCGGGATCATCCTTTTGGCCGCCTCCTGGGCCACGAAGAACGTGCCGCGCAAATTGGTGTCCAGCACCAGGTTCCAGTCCTCCCAGGTGATTTCAGCGGCGGGTTTGCGCACGTTGCAGCCGGCGTTGTTGACCAGGATGTCGATCCGGCCGTAATGTTCGAACGCCCTTTCGGCCATCCGCCGGATACTGGCCCGGTCGGAAACGTCCAGCTCCAGCGGCAGCGCCCGGCGGCCGATATATTCGATTTCCCGGCTGAAATCTTCGAGAGTCTCCGGGTGGCGGCTGGTGATCACCAGGTCCGCGCCGGCGTGGGCCAGCGCCCGGCCGAAATACTGGCCCAGCCCGCGGCTGGCGCCGGTGACTATCGCCACCCGGCCTTTCAGGTCGAAATTTTTTACCGCTTCAGCGTCCATGGTTTCTTTCCGGTTTTTTCGTGTTTAAGGTTTGAGGATCACTTTCAACAGGCCCGGTTCGCCCCGGTAGAGCCGGTCGAACCAGGCCGGGCCCTCGGCCAGGGGAGCGACCGCGCTGATCAGCGGCTCGACCCGCACCGCGCCCCTGGCGAGCAGGTCCAGGCATTCGGGGTATTCGCCGGCGGAGGCGCAGCTGCCATAAACCTCGATTTCGCGCACCACGGTCCGCTGCAGCATCAGGTTCACCGTGGGCCGGAAATTGCCCACCAGCACGAGCTTTCCGCCTTTGGCCAGGCAGCCGATCCCGGCCGTCACGGTCTGGTCTATCCCCACCGCATCGAAAGCCAGGCCGGCGCCGGCCCCGGCGGTCAGTTCGAGGATTTTCGCGGCCACGTCCACTTTTTCCGGGTCTAATGCTGTTTCGGCTCCCAGCGCCAGCGCCAGTTCGCGGCGGTGATGGTCGGGGTCCGACACGACAACTCGCCGGCAGCCGCGGGAGACCAGCACCTGGAGGATAAGCTGGCCGATCATCCCGGCGCCGAACACCACCGCCAGGTTTACCTGGGAGATGCCGGCGGCGCGGTTGGCAGCGTGCACCGCCACCGACAGCGGCTCGACGCAGGCGGCCGATTCGAAACTCACTGGATCTGCCAGGGGGTAGACTCCGCGTGCCGGGACCGCCACCAGTTCGGCGTAGGCCCCGTCCTGACGGTACTCATCGCAGGAGACCCCGAATACCCGGCGGTTTTCGCAGAGGTTGACCTTGCCCTGCCGGCAGAACTCGCACCGGCCGCAGTAGATGGTGGAATCGAAAGTGACCCGCGTTCCGGGTGCTATCCCCTCGACCGCCTCCCCGGTCTTTTCGATCACCCCGGCCGCCTCGTGGCCCATCACCAGCGGCGGAATCCTTCTGCCGGTGCTGCCGTCCAGGCCGTGGACGTCGCTGCCGCAGATACCGACCGCGGCCACCCGGATCAGCACTTCGTCGGGCGCGATCACAGGCGCGGGAATGTCGGTGTAGACCAGGCGGTTGTAGGCTTCCAGAACGAGCGCTTTCAGGATTTCCCTCACGGTTAGGTCGTTTTTACCGGAACACTTCTTCAAGATACCAGCGGCCTTCAGGCCAGTCAACCGTCTACGGGCGGTACAGTTGACATCCTTTCCCCCCGGTATTAGCGTTGGAACCTGATTCGGCTGGATTTTCGAACCAAAATGAAAACTCTGGAAACGATCAAGGAGGCGGTTCGATGGCAGGCAAGGTACCCGCACCCAAAGGTCCTTATTCCCCCTGGGTCAGGGCCGGCGGCTTCATTTACGTATCGGGCCAGGGCCCGGTGATCGCGGCCACCGGCGAAGTGATCCTGGGCGGAATTCAAGAACAGACCCGCCTGACCCTGGACAACGTCCAGGCCGTGCTGGAGGACGCCGGCGCCTCCCTGGCCGACGTGATCAAGACCACGGTCTTCCTCACCGATATCGGCGACTTCGCGGCGATGAACGAGGTCTACGCCCAGAGGTTCGGATCGGTAAGGCCGGCGCGCAGCACCGTGCAGGTGGCGAAATTGCCCCTTGGAATAGCGGTGGAGATCGAGGCGGTGGCGGTGGACCCGCAGGCCGGGATCGAAGTGCGGCGGCTGGGAGACAGTTAAATCCGCAAGGAGAGGTCCGCATGAAAATTCTGAACGGTATTCTCGTGGCTGCCGCCCTGGCTCTGGCCGCAGGCTGCGGCGGTCCGCAGCGTGAATTCGACATCCTGATCACCGGCGGGACCGTGGTCGATGGCAGCGGGGCGGAGCGTTTCCGGGCGGACGTGGGTATCGCCGGCGACCGGATCGCCGCAGTGGGCGATCTTTCCGGGGCGCGGGCCGGGCGGGTGATCGACGCCGCCGGGCTGATCGTGGCCCCCGGCGTGATCGACATCCACAGCCATTCCGATTACAGCCTCCTGGTGGACGGCAACGCCGAAAGCAAAATCAGGCAGGGAGTCACCACCGAAATAATCGGCGAGGCCACTTCGGCCGGGCCGCTGAACCCGGCCGAGGCGGCCGCGGGCCATCTCGAAAGCCCGCTCTGGGGCCTGGAACTCGACTGGCAGACGCTCGGCCAGTATTTCGACCGCCTGATGCGGGACGGCAGCTCGGTAAACGTCGGCAGCTTTGTCGGTACGATGACCGTGCGCCGCTACGTGATGGGCGACACCAACCGCCAGGCCACGGACGAGGAAATTTCCCGGATGGCCGGGCTGGTGGCCGAGGCGATGCAGCAGGGAGCGCTGGGGGTGTCGAGCGCCCTGCTGGGCAGTCCGCTTTCTGAAAAAGAGCTGATCGCGATGGCGAAAGCCGTCGCGCCCTACGGCGGAATCTATTCGACCCATATCCGGGACGAGGGCCCGCTGATTTTCGAGGCCCTGGAGGAAGCTTTCCGGATCGGCCGCGAGGCGCACGTGCCGGTGGACGTGATCCACCTCAAGATCGCCGAACGCCGGCTCTGGGGCCGGATGAACGATGTATTGGCGGCTTTCGAGCGGGCGCGGGCGGAGGGGGTCGAGGCCACGGCCAACATGTACCCCTATATCGCCGGCCAGAACGACCTGGCCGCCCTGATTCCCCCTGAGGGCCAGGACGGCGGCCGGGCGGCCATGCTCGAGCGCCTGCGCGACCCGGCCTGGCGGGAGAAGATTAAGGCGGCGATCTACGGCGGCGGCCGGCCCGACTGGTACAACCACTACACCTCGAGCGCGGGCTGGGAAAGCATGCTGATTGTCTCCACCACTCAGGAGAAAAACCGCGATCTGGTGGGCCTGCGGATGAACGAGGTAATCGAGAAGCGCGGGGGCGAACCCACCGACGTGCTTTTCGACCTGTTGGCCGAGGAGGGCGGCAGCGTGCCCTGCGTCTATTTCCTGATGAGCGAAGATGACGTGCGTACGGCGATGGCCCACCCGCTGGTCTCGTTCGGCTCCGACGGCGTGGCGGTCCGGCCGGACGGGCCCCTGGGCCGGGGCAAGCCCCACCCGCGCTGGTACGGCACCTTTCCCCGCATTCTCGGCCGCTACGTCCGGGAAGAAAAAGTGCTGACCCTCGAACAGGCGATCAACAAGATGACCTGGAAGAACGCCCAGAAGCTCGGGGTCGCCGACCGGGGCCTCGTGAAAGAGGGCCTGGCTGCTGATGTCTTCGTTTTCGATCCCGAACGGATAATCGACAGGGCCACGTTCAGCGAACCCCATCAGTACAGCGAAGGAGTCAGCTTCGTGATAGTCAACGGCCGGGTAGTGCTCGAAGGCGACCGTCACAGCGGCGCCCGGCCCGGCCGGATTATCTACGGTCGGGGCAAGCGCTGAACAATGGTTTCAGCGCCTTTTCAGACCATTTTGTATTCCCCGGGCCGGGGCACCGGGCTGATCGGCAGGGGGCCGAAGGTGAAGGACTTGGGCACCAGGTCCTGCTTCGACTGCATGATCTTTTCCCATTCGACGGTGGTTCCCGAATAGGCGGCTTCGCGGCCCATGATCGCGGTCAGGGTCGATTCGGCGATACTCCTGGCATCGTTGACCGGCCGGCCGCTGCGGATAGCGGCGACCAGGTCGGTCTGTTCCTGCTGGCGCGAATCAATCCGCGGCTCGCGATACATCCACTTGTTTTCCCCGGTGATGAACAGCCGGCCGTCCTGTTCCATCACGGCCGTCCCCTTGGTGCCCACCACTTCCACTCCCACCTTGGTATCGGTGTTGCCCCACTGCCGGCAGATACTGACTACATGCAGGCCGCCGGGGTATTCGTAGTCGATGGCGAAGTGGTCGTAGATGTTGCCGTAGAGCGGTTCAGTGCGCACCGTGCGGCCGCCCACCCCCATAGCCGACACCGGCAGGCCGCCCAGCACCCAGTTGACGTTGTCCAGGTCGTGGATGTGCTGTTCGACGATGTGGTCGCCGGAGAGCCAGGTGAAATAGTACCAGTTGCGGGTCTGCCATTCCATGTCGCTCCAGCCCGGCTGGCGTTCGTACTTCCAGAGGAAGCCGGTGTTGTAGTAGCAGCGCACGGCCATGATCTGGCCGATCTGGCCGTCCTGGACCCGCTTGACCACCTCGATGAAAGCCGGGTCGTGCCGGCGCTGGGTGCCGGCCATCACCGCCAGGCCTTTCTTTTGAGCCATTTCTCCGGTGGCGATAAACTGCCTCACTCCAGTGGCGTCCACGGCCACGGGCTTTTCGGCGAACACGTGCTTGCCGGCCTCGACGCAGGCGGCGAAGTGAATGGGCCGGAAACCGGGCGGCGTGGCCAGGAGGACCAGATCTACGCCGCAGTCGAGCAGCTTCCGGTAGGCATCGAAGCCCACGAAGCAGCGCTCATCCGTGACGGCCAGGCCTTTGAGCGGACCGCCCTGGCGCTTGGGGTCGGCGAGGACCTTGCGGCATTTTTCCAGCCGGTCTTTGTAGAGGTCGGCCAGGGCCACCAGCCGGACGTTCTGCGCTCCGGCGAGGATGTTGTCGGCCGCGCCGGTTCCCCGGCCGCCGCAGCCCACCAGCCCGATCCGCAGCGCCTCGCCTTCGGCGGCTTTCCCCCGGCCTGCGATTGAAAATCCGGCCACTGCCCCGCCCGCGGCAAGCCTGCCGGCGGTTTTCAGAAAGTCGCGGCGCGATTGGGTCCGGTCGGTATCCTTGCGCTGGCTCATGACAGACCTCCTGCTGAAATTTGGATGTAAAAGTTTCAGGACCTTACAAACGGATTTTTTTCCTCGAGTCTTCTGGATATTCACCCCCGGATTATTCACAAATCAGCATAAATCCAGTAGGGGCGGCTCCCTGTGTCCGCCCGTTGTTTGGGAATGTTTCGATGGTAATCGGGCGCACAGGGGATTTCGCCTCCAGAGGGGAGGGTTTCAAACCCTCTCCTACAGGTAATCCGGCGCACACACGTTTGTGCTATAATAAACTCGAACAAAAAATTTGTATTAATTGTGCCTGTTTGATGGTATTCGATCGATGGGTGATAGAAGCGCTTTCCTGATAAATACTATCCGGTTAAGCCGGTGGCAAGCCTGAGTACAGGGGACAGACCGTATCAGGCGGTGATTTTTCTTATCTGAAGCCCGCGGATTTATTATTATTCCCTGCGATATCGGCTTGACTACGGATTCCCAGCGAAATCGGCCTGTGTACAAACCAAACCGAGGAGGGAGAGTGTCTACACTATTCCAATCATTCCGCCGGCGGGCCGGCGGCCGAGCCGCCGGGCTGGGCACGGCGACGGTCGTGCTGGCCGCCGTTCTTTGCGGCTGTTCGGCTTCCGGCAGCGGCCGGGAGGACTCGCAAGCGCAGTCGGCGAACCAGGCGCAGGTAGTTGCCGGCGGTGAACAGAAAGTCGAGCGCCGCTGGGATAGGCTGTACGGCAACGCGCTTTTCCGGTTGATCGAGGAGAAGCCCCTGGCCTGGCTGCCTTTAGGTATACTGGAGGAGCACGGCGAACAGCTGCCCTGGGAGCTGGACGGCGAAAAGGCCCACCTGGTCTGTATCCGCCTGGCGGATAAGATGGGCGGCGTGGTCCTGCCTGTCAACCAGTATGCCGGCGTCCACGGCGACCGTAAGCCGGATCAGAGCGAAGAAGATTTCCGCCGGGCCAGTCGTGAGGTGAAGGATTTCATGTTCACGGAGGACTATCTGCGGCGCTTCCTCTGGGAATGTTTCGAGGGCCTGTCCAATCTCGGCGTCGAGGTGATCGTGGCTTATACCGGCCACTACCCGCAAATCCAGACGCAAATAGTAAAGGAGATGGCGGAAAAGTACACGGCCACCGGCCGGGCGGTGGTGATCCCGTTCTGGGAGCCGTTGGCCTGCGGTGAAGGCGACCACGCCTCCAAATGGGAATGTTCGATCTGGGAGGCCCTGGTGCCCGGCGGCGTACATCTGGATTCGATTGTCGACTACCGTACCGGCCAGAAAGGCTGGTACCGGGGCAAGGAACTGCGCAGCCAGGTCTCCCGGGAGTTCGGTGAAAAGGCGCTGGCGACGGTCGAAGGCTACCTGAGGACGGAAATCGACCGGGCTTTCAGCCAAAGACAGCAGCAGAAAGAGAGCGCCAAATGAAATCGCCCGGATTTGTCAGTGCCGTTCTGGCTGCCGGCCTGCTTGCCTGTTCCGGCGGTGCCGGTACGCCGGAGCCAGCGTCAGCTTCCCATTTGCCGATCCGGCTTTTCACCCATTCGGACACGGCCATGTCCATGCTGGACATGCTCTACGTCACTTCCCCCTGGCAGGCCGGCGAATTCATGGCTCTCGACTTTCCCGAACACTGCTGGGGCAGGAATTTTTCCGGAGTGAGTTCGGACAGCCGCGACGGCCAGCCTCACCCGAGCCGCTGGCAATTCAGCGCCGATTCGACCCGCGCCTGGTTCGAATTCACCGCCAGGGACGGCAACCTATTTCGCGCCTCGGCGACTGTGGATTCGATGGCGGTCAGGCTGACGATAGAGATCGTGAACACCACCCGGCAGCCGATCGAGGGGATCCGCGTGCTGATCTGTACCCGGCCGCACCGGATGGCGGCTTTCGCCGATACCGCCTTCGAATTGACCAGCGTGCCGGTGGACGGCAACCGGGTGCGGTTCGGCCGGGAGACCACGATGGAGGGCGACCCGCCCAAGGTGCTGCCGCCGCTGTTGGTGATGAACGTCGAGGGCGGGCCGGACAACCGGCTCCTGGACGACCTGGGCTGGTTCAGCGCAGACTGGGGCCGGAGCAAGGTGAGGATGGTCAAGGAAGTGGGCTGGCCGCCGGTGATCGGAATCCACGCCCGCACGGATGAAAACCGCTGGCTGGCCACGATCTGGGACCCTTCCCGGGTGATGTTCTCCAACCCGAAAATCCCCTGCATCCATTCCGACCCGGTGCCCCCGGATTGCCCGCCGGGAGAAACCACCCGCGCGGACGGCGCGGTTCTGTTCCACGAGGGGGACTTCGCATCGCTGGTGGACCTAGCCCGCTCCTGGAGAAGGCGCTTTACCGGTTCGAATTAATCCAACTGATTGCAGCGAAAGGGGAATGTCATGAATGCTGAAGAGCCCACCCGCCTGATCGGCCGCAGGAAGTTTGTCACAGCCGCCGCCGCGGCCCTGCTGGCGCTACCCGGCGCGTTGGCCTCGCGGCCGGTGGGCGTGCCGCCGAAGGGCCTGGCCGCAGCCTACCCGAACGACGAGGGGATCGAAAACGACCCGGACGTGTTCCTGTTCGAGGGCTTCGAGCGGGACGACTGGACTGAAAAATGGCAGGAAATAAGCGCCAACAGCCGTAAGTACAGCCGGATCGACACCGATCCCGGCATCGTGCTCACCGGCAAGCGCTGTCTCAGGCAGGATTTTGTGCCCGAGGCGGGCAAGGACGGAGTCGGCTGGATGAATCTCTGGTGGGACGGCAACGAGGTGACTTACTGCCGCTACTATTTCCGGCTGTCAGCCGGCGGGGACTGGCGCAACCAGAAGATCATGCAGCTCCACGGCCACCGTCGCGGCGAGCGCTACGGCACCGGCGCGGGCAACCGTCCCACCGGCTACGACTGGTTCTGCACCGGCACCGGGGTGGTCGGCGAATCCGGCCCGCCCTGGACTAATATAATCCTCTATACCTACTATCCGAATCAGATCGGCGACTACGGCGACAACGTCAAGCCCAACCAGGGAGTGCAGCCCGCGGTCGAGGAAGAGCGCTGGGTCTGCTACGAATTCATGATCAAGCTCAATACGGTGGGCAAGGCCGACGGCGAACAGCGGCTCTGGATCGACGGCAGGCTCGTGATCGAACAGACCGGACTGGAATGGCGTAAGAGCGCAGACCTGGTGATCAACAACCTGATGCAGCCGACTTACACTCACACCCCGCCCGCCCCCGGCACGCAGAGATCGCTCTGGCTCGACAGTATCGTGCTGGCCCGGCGCTATATCGGGCCAATGGTGAAAAGCTGAAACGAGGTGACAAGATGAAAGAATCGAGAATGGTAAGGGTCTGCCTGGCGGTTGTCCTGGGCTGTGGATTCGCCGGCTTGCCGGGTAAGGCCGCCGCCGTGCAGATCAAGCTGGGCACCTATACGCAGCCGAAAGCAAGCGGCGTGCGCGACCTGCACGTCTATTCACCGTGGCAGTCCGGCCGCTACCTGGCGCTCAGCTTTCCCGAACACTGCTGGGGGCACGACCTGCCCAACACCAGCCACGACAACAAGGAGCCGATGCTGTCTCCCTGGAAGATCGCAGCAGATTCGGCCAGCGCCGGCTATGATTCCAATCCCCGGGCGGGAGTCACTTTCCGCGCCCGGGCCCGGATCGATTCGATGGCGGTGAGGCTGGTGCTGGAGATCGACAACCAGACCGATTCGGCGCTCACTGAAATCCGCTCCCTGGTCTGCCTCAAGCCCGATGCGCACGGGGGTATCGGCGGCCGGCCGGACGCCATGCGGGAATTCCGCGACACCAGCTTTGCCCGGACCTGGATCGCCGTGGACGGGAAGCCGGTGAAGCTCCACGACCAGACTCATTACGCGGGTGACTACCCCAACCGCGGCTGGACCGACATCCGCTCCCAGATCAACTGGGGGGTGAATATCAAGGGCGGCCGGGACAACCGCACGATCAGCGATATAGGCTGGTTCCGCGGCAACAGCCCGGGCCGGATCGTGGACGAGGTGGCCGATCCGGCGGTGATCATAGTCCAGTCCGCGGTCAACCCGCAGCATTGGCTGGCCACGATCTGGCAGCCGGCGCGCATCCTGTTCTGCAACCCGCGGAACCCCTGCTTGCATTCCGACCCGGAAATCCCGGACTGCCCGGCCCACGGCACGACGCGGGTGGAGGGGGTGGTATTTTTCCACGAGGGCTCGGTCGAAACCCTGATCGCCAGGGCGGACGCCTGGCGCAAGGCGCACGGGAAGAAATGAGATTCAGAAGCCCTGTTGTTTAAAGGACATTGAATTACTTTCGTTCAAGGAATGAAAATGAATTGAGGGACGGTTCGCGAACCGCCCCGGTAACGCATTACAATATTTATAATTACATTGCATTTTATAATATTGCCTTTCCATTGAATAGATATACATCTGCGGCGGAGATTCAGCGGAGTATAAGACTAATGGACCAGATTGAATTACCGCAATTCTTCTATGAAATTTTCGATGCTTCACTGCCTCGCCTCGGACCGGGTGAGGATCGCCTTACCCGGAAAGCTTTCAATAAGCTGACAGCGGGAAGAATCCGGAAAGAAGACCGGAAAAAGCTCAGGATTCTGGATATAGGCTGCGGCAACGGCGCACAGACAATTCAACTGGCAAAGCTTACCGGAGCAGAAATAACGGCTCTGGACAATCATCCGCCATACCTGGAAGAACTCCGGCGAAGAGCCGTATCGGCAGGTGTCGGGAATCGGATCCGGTTAATCGAGAAGGATATGCGCGAGCTGGGCAGAGAGGAGGGCCATTTCGATTTGATCTGGTCGGAGGGAGCGCTCTTTTGCATGGGATTTCGCGAGAGCTTTGCTGTTTGTCATGCAATTCTCGACGATGGAGGGCTGATGGCCGCTTCCGAGCTGACCTGGCTGAAAGAAAATCCACCTGAGGATTGCCGCCGCTATTTCGACTCGTTATATCCTGCCATGGCAACGGCGGCGGAAAACCTGGCCGCTATCGAGTCCAGCGGATTCGAGATGCTCGGGTATTTCACCCTTCCAGAAAACGCTTGGTGGGAATCTTATTACCATCCGATCGAAAACAGGCTCGAACTGCTGAGGGATCAATACTACGGGGAAGAGGAAAAAATGGAGCTGATCCGGCGCATCGAAGTCGAGATCGATATTTACCGAAAATATTCCGGCTGTTACGGGTACGTTTTCTACCTGGTACGACGGGTATAGCCGATTCCTACCCCTGAAAACGCGCGGAGCGCCCGGAATGGTCACTTCCGGGAACTCCGTATCGTTCCGGAAACCGCTTTATACAAACCGTATCAGTGGCGGATCGTATTCCTCGGGCTTTTCGTAGTCCAGAAGGTTAAACAGGGTGGACTTATAGATGGAAATGTCTAATTAACTGGTTGAATGCTTCTCTTTCGATTTTTACCTGTTACGATGACGGAAGGTATTTCAATCCGTTGTTTAAGGATAGACTGCACAGATATAATCGGACCCCTGACTAAAGCCTGAACCCGAGGTGGAAATGACTAAGGAAAGAAGATTTGCCCTGATCGTTCTGACCGCAGTCCTGGCCGCCGGGCCGGCAGTGCGGGCAGCCGCGGCCGCGGAGGCGGGTATCCGGCTCGGTACCTATCAGGACATGCGCAAGAGTGCGGTGCGCGACCTGCATGTCTATTCGCCGTGGAAGCCTGGCCGCTACCTGAACCTCAGTCTTCCCGAACACTGCTGGGGCCGCAACCTGCCGAACACCAGCCACGACAGCAAGGAGCTGATTCAATCTCCCTGGGTAATCGCCGCAGATTCAGCCAGCGCCGGCTACGATGCCCACCCGAAACCGGGCGCCACCTTCCGGACCCGCGCCCGGGTGGATTCGATGGCGGTGAGCCTGCTGCTCGAAATCGCCAACGATACCGATTCGGCGATTACCAACATCCGCTCCCTGATCTGCCTCAAGCCGGACAGGTACATAAATGTGCCCGGCCGGCCGGACGCGATGACCGAGTTCC
>Ga0214473_10000285_pt1 | contig 70793 bp, 76 predicted proteins | sample RVTome_7_FD_203509 | JGI IMG/M metagenome (GOLD analysis project Ga0214473, IMG submission 203509) | Soil microbial communities from uranium-contaminated site in the Upper Colorado River Basin, Wyoming, United States - RVT98D197 | ecosystem: Environmental > Terrestrial > Soil > Contaminated >...
AACCGGCTGACCGGTGATTCGTGACTCGTTACTGGTATCTCCTGAATTGCTTCCATCCTTTACCTCTCTATTGCGGAATTCGGATTTCGGATTTCGGAATTCAAAATATTTATTTTTAAATGTTCTTTAATTCCGCATTCGCCATTCCGCATTCCGAATTTAAACGGATTCCGCACTCCGCACTCCGAATTCCGAAATAATAATGGCCTGGCTCTTGGCCCAGAGCTGACCATCTCTGAAGTGCATCAGCTCAATGGCCCTCGCCGGACATTCGGCCACGCAGCTTCCGCACCCCTTGCACTTGGCCAGATCAATCTCCGCCTCACCTTTGGCATTGATCACCGGCACACTGTACGGACAAACCCTCACACAGGTCAAACAGGCCGCACACCGCTCCCCCTCCACCATCGCCACCACTCCGCCGACCTGAAGCACTTCCTGGGAAAGGATCGTTGCTGCCCGTGCAGAGGCCGCCTCAGCCTGGGCAATGGTCTCGTTGATCGATTTCGGATAGTGGGCCATCCCGCAGAGATAGAGGCCATCACTCGCAAAATCGACGGGTCTTAATTTGACATGAGCTTCCAGGAAGAATCCATCCAGTGTGAGGGGAAATTTGAAGAAATTTGCCAGCTCCTTGCTTCCCTCATTGGGAACGACCGCTTCAGAGAGAACGAGCAGGTCCGGATGAAAGTTAAGGGGAAGATGAAGCATGGGGTCTTCTATCTGAATAGAGATTTGTCCATCGGATAGCGAGACAGAGGGTTTTTTCTTATCTTCAAAACGAACGAAAAGAACTCCCTTCTCCCTCGCCTCTGTGTAAAATGCCTCTTTGAAACCATAGGTTCTCATATCTTTATAAAGGATGGTGACCGAGGCACCGGGATGAAGTTCTTTTATCCGGATGGCATTCTTGACCGCTACATTGCAACAGATTCGACTGCAGTAGAAAGTTTTGGAAGGGTCTTCGTCCCACGGGCCTACACATTGAATCATCACAATGGATTTGGCTTTTGAAAGGGAGGGATCAGAAACGGACAACCGTTTCTCAAACTCTTCCTGTGTGATCACTCTCGAATCCTCACCTAAGAGATAGGCTTTGCCTCGATACTCTCTTCCGCCTGTGGCGATGACCGTGGTTCCGTGATCTAAGATCTTTTGACCCGAACCATTCATTTGAGCCACTTTCGTCTTAAAATTTCCAACAGCCCCTTCATGTTCAACGACCTGATATCCTTTCAGGACTTCAATTCTCGGGTGGTTCTCCACCTTCTTGATTAAACCCCTCAAATATGTCTGTGGGTCACCTCCATTGCCGCTGTGATAGATTTGTCTCAGCCTGCCACCCAGCTCCTTCTCCCTCTCGACCAGATAGACCGGATATCCCTGCTCTGCCATGCTCAATGCGTTGACCATCCCAGCTAAACCACCGCCCACAACAAGGCCGCTGTGAACAAGGCTTCGCGGAACCTCATGGAGGGGTTCCAGGTTTCTGGAGCAGGCCACTGCCATCCGGACAAGTTCTTTTGCTTTTTCCGTAGCTTCCTTCTTCTGAGACATATGAACCCAGGAGCATTGATCCCGAATATTGGCCATCTCAAAGAGGTAGGGATTGAGTCCAACCTCTCGAATCGTATCTCTGAAAAGAGGCTCATGCGTCCTCGGAGTGCAGGAGGCGACGATGACCCGGTTCAGGTTGAGCTCATTCACTCTCTCCTGGATCAACTTCAACGAGTCTGCCGAGCAGGTATAGATCGTATTCTCAGCATGGACGACTCCGGGGAGGGATTTGGCAAATTCGGTGACCTCCTTCACATCCACGGTTCCGGCGATATTCGTTCCGCAACTGCAGATGAAGGCTCCGATTCGCGGCCCCTCTTCTTGAGATACTTCTCTTTCCGGAGGATACTCCTTCTTTCTCGCAAGTGTTCCTCTAACTTCACCGATCACGGAAAGGGCTCTGGCGGCTGCACCACTTGCCTGAATCACGCTGTCAGGAATATCTTTGGGTTCCGTAAAGGCCCCGCAGGCAAAAACGCCAGCACGACTCGTATCGATAGGCTCGAAATCTTCCGTACGGCAGAATTGATAGGAATCGAGTTCAATGCCCGATGCCTTTGCTAACTGTTGAATGTCTGGAAGAGGAGACATACCGACGCTCAGTATTGCCAGATCAACTTTCTCCTCTTTAACGCTATGGCCTCCATCCGAATCCTCATACCGAATGAGTATATCCTTTGTCTGAGGATCCTCTTCCAATCCTGAGATACGGCAGGGGATATACTGAATCCCCTTCTCCTTGCCCCTTTCGAAATAGGCGTCAAACCCCTTTCCAAAAGCCCTCATATCCATCTGGAAAATCTTGATCTCCACCCCTGGGATATGTTCCATTGCAAGCATCGCCTCTTTGGTGGCATACATGCAGCAGACCGAACTGCAGTAATCGTGTTCCTTCTCCCTTGAACCCACGCACTGGAGAAAGGCAATCTTCTTTGGTTCCTGATGGTCTGAAGAGCGCCGTGTGATATGGCCGCCCCATGGACCGGAGGCGCTGAGCATTCTTTCAAACTCCATGCTCGTCACCACATTGGGATAACGGCCATAGCCCAGCTCGGGTGAAAGTTCCGGATTGTAAAGGGAGTAGCCGGGTGAGAGAATCACGGAGCCCACCTCGAACTCCTCAAGGAGATCGGCTTGCTGGTGATCAATGGCCTCCCGCTTGCAAACCTTAACGCAGAGGTGACACTCCGAGCAGATGCCGCAGGCAAGACAGCGACCCGCCTCCTGCCTGGCCTGCGCTTCGGTCAGGACGAGCTCCACTTCCCGAAAGTTCCTGACTCTCTCCCCTTCCGGTAACTCGGGGACTTTTGTCCTTGGAGACAAATCGACTTTTCCCTCCTCCTTCATCTGATCGATCTCTTCCCGGGATAGGTCAACCACAGGAAGGGGGATCTGTTCTCTTGGAGTAAGAAGTGGAACGCCTCTCAGATAACGATCGATGGAGAGGGCTCCCCGCCGGCCATCCGCAATGGCCTGAATCAATATCCAGGGTCCCCTGGCCACATCTCCTCCTGCGAAGATGCCAGGCCGATTCGTTGCCAAGGTCAATGGATCGATGGCAAAGGTCCCTTTGGGTGTGACTTCGAGGCCATGGGTCTCATCGAGGAATGAGATTTCTGGGGCCTGGGCAACAGCGGCAATCATCGTATCCGCAGGGATGACAAATTCCGAACCTTTGATGGGAATGGGTCTCCTTCTGCCGGAGGCATCGGGCTCTCCCAATTCCATCTTCACGCATTTGACACCCTTGGCATGCCCCTCCTCAACGACCACCTCTACGGGAGCGGTGAGAATCTTAATTTCAATTCCTTCTTTCTCTGCCGCCTCGATTTCCCACGAATTGGCAGGCATCTCATCCCGTGACCGCCGATAGAGGATGCTCACCTTTTTTGCACCCAATCTCAGGGCTGTCCTTGCCGCATCGATCGCCACATTTCCGCCGCCGATCACAATCGTCTTCTCTCCCACTCTTGGCGCAATGGGAATCCCAAAGGCGATGATGAACCGGTCTTCCAATCCCTCTGTGACGCCATACCTCTCCGCTAAACTGACACCCTGCAAAAATGGAACGCCGTGATGAACACCCAGCGCATCCTCCCCCGGAATTCCAAGTTTCTGCGCCTCATGGGCGCCCATCGCCAGAAAAACGGCAGAATAACCTGCATCAAAGAGGCTGTTGATATTTCGAATGGGTGTGTTCAGTTTCAATTGGACATTGGGATGAGCGATAATCTCGTCAATCTCTCTCTGAAGAACATCCCTTGGAAGACGGTAGGAGGGGATACCCACCCTCATCATCCCGCCGGCTACAGGAAGGGCTTCAAAGATTGCAGCCTGATAGCCCATCCGCAATAATTGATGAGCACAGCTAAGGCCTGCCGGGCCTGCGCCAATGATGGCCACCTTTGCTTTGGGCATCTCTATATCTTCCTTACTCCGAACTCCGAACTCCACACTCCGAACTTCTTTATTCAACTCCTCCCGATGTTCATAAACCCAGTCAGCCGCGAATCGCTTCAGAGCGCAGATGGAAACCGGCGTGTCAAGTTTTCCCCGATTGCATTTCTCTTCACAAGGATGGTTGCAAACACGCCCCACCGAGGCAGGAAAGGGGTTGTACTCTTTGACCACATCGAGGGCCTCTTTATACCGGCCAGCCTGAATGAGAGCGACATAGCCCTGGGCGCTTGTCTCAGCAGGGCAGGTCGATTTACATGGACTCGTTCCCCTCTTGGTCACAAGAAAGGTGTTGGGAACAGCCTGAGGATAAGGCCGGTAGATCGCCCTTCTCTGGTCTAATCCCTCATTGAATTCATTTGGAAGGAAGATGGGACAGACCTCTGTGCAATCGTTACAACTGGTGCACTTGCTCATGTCCACATAACGTGGATGTCTTCGAATCGTTGCCTTGAACTGTCCGGCCCCTCCTTCGAGAGAGACCAACTCCGCATTGGTGATAATCTCGATATTGAGGTGGCGGCCTGCCTCCACTAATTTTGGAGAAACAATGCACATCGCGCAGTCATTGGTCGGAAAGGTCTTGTCAAGTTGAGCCATCTTCCCACCGATCGCCGGGGCCCGCTCCAAAAGATAGACCCGGATTCCGGAATTGGCTAAATCGAGAGCGGCTTGAACCCCGGTGATCCCTCCCCCCACGACTAACGCAGCACCGATCTTCTGATTTTCACTGGGACTCATAGTAACAAAATCCTTTCTCAGACAAACATCCCCCCTCACCCACCCCTCTCCCCAAGGGGGAGAGGGGTGGGTGAGGGGGTCTTCTTGCATTAGATGGGAATGGAATTAAAGCTTTAAGGCATCGAGGTATTTTGATATCCGGTCCTCTGCTCCAATGGGAATGAAATGGACTCCCTGGCAGAGATCTTTCAGCCCTTTCACCAGATCTCTTACGATCTCAATGCTGGCTTTCTCCTTGTCTGGAGATTTTGCCAATTTCTCAATGATATGGTTCGGCACCATTCCCGGTTTCACATGTTTATTCAAAAATAGTCCCATCTCTGCGGATCTGACAAGGATGATTTCAGCAATCACCGGAATTCGAATCGGTCCCACCCGGTTCATAAATTGATTAAAAGAATCGATATCGAAGATGGGCGTGGTAAGGAAATATTGCGTTCCCAAACCCGCAAGTTCCTCCATCTCCTTTAGTTCCAAATCAGGAACCTTTTTCCCCCAGCTCGCATCGATCCCCGAACCGACACAGAACCTGGATTTTGAGGGAAGCTCCTTTCCCGAGATATCGTGGCCTTCCCAAAGACTCTCCATCACCGAAAAAAGCTTTCCTGAATCGACATGAAAGAACATGATCTCCTGAAGGCTATCTCCAGTGATACGGTAATCTTCCGTGAACGCGAGGATGTTCTCGATTCCCGCCTCCGAAGCTCTGATCAGATGTTCCTGGATATCGATCCGGGTCTTTTCCCGGCAGGTGGTCTGAAGGATGGGATCAAATTTCTGATCCTTTAATGCACGGCAGGTACCCATCGTGTCCGTCACCAACCCCTCAATCTTCAGTTCCGGAACGGTCAGGGCATCAATCCTTCCCCGAATCCTGTCAATATTTCGAACAAGGTCTTGAATCCCGGTTCCGATAGGAGGCTGAATTTCAGAGGTCACGATAAATTTTTTACTCTTTAAACTCTCTTCTAATTTCATCGGGTTCTCCTTCTAATTATAAAACGGATATGGGAGATTGTTAAGCGGATCACTTCTTCAGCCCCAGCAATTTGGCCACCTCATATTTCAACTGCTCCAACGGAAGGGGTTTTGAAAAACAGGCATCGGCTCCATACTCCTTCATCTGTTTGAAGGCCTCATCATTGAGGTAAGCGGAGAGGACGATGATCTTGATATCTTTCGTCTCAGGATTCAACTTGATCTTCTGACAGACCTCATATCCATTGATATCCGGCATCATGATATCGAGGATCAGAAGGTCGGGTTTGAAGTGGCTTACCTGAAGGCCTGCTTCAAAACCATCCGAGGCCGAAATCATCTCATAGCCATACTCATCCTCCTCAAGGGATTGGACAATTGTCTCAACAATAATCTTATCGTCATCCACCACGAGGATTTTTTTCCTCTCCTCTCCCTTGGGTTCCTCCGGCAAAGGCATTCCTTTATCTCTGAGGAATTGATCCAGGTCCTCCTTCTTAATCCTTCGATGCCCTCCAACAGTCTTATATGCCTTCAGATGGCCTGCCTCAATCCAGTTGATGATTGTTTTAGGAGAAACCTTACAACACTTACCTGCCTGCGATACTGTTAGAATTTCCATAATTTTCTCCTTTTACAGATTTTATAGTTATTACCATTACTATAGAATATACAGTTTGTCAAGCATTTTTTTTATAAAATAGCACATTTATGATAATTAATTGATTTTATTGATAATTTTGTAGAACCTAATCTTATATTGTTCTTTTTGCCGCCAAAACGCCTGTTTTAATTTCTGCTTCCAACAAAAACAAAGGGGATCAATCCCTTATTGACATAGGTTATTATGTGGACTATAATAGCTATTAAAATATACATTGCTTGGAGGATAAGAGGACAATATGAAGACAGTGCAAATGATCCTTGACGATAAATTGATTGAATCAATTGATAAAGCCACAAAGAGTCTTAAAACAACTCGTTCGGCATTTACGCGCGCCGCATTGAGGGATGCCCTTAATAAGCTTGAGGTTAGTCGTCTTGAACAGAAACATCAACAAGGATATAAGGCACATCCTGTAGACAAAAAAGAATTGGGTGTATGGGAAAAAGAGCAAGATTGGGGGGATGAATGAAGAGAGGTGAAGTTAGATGGTATAAGTTCCAGCCGCCCGATAAAAATCGTCCTGTTTTGATTCTTACCCGTGATTCCATCCTTGAATACCTTGGAGAGGTCACGGTGGCGCCCATTACCTCAACGATAAGAGATATTCCCAGCGAAGTTTATTTATCCAAAGAGGAGGGCATGCCAAGAGACTGTGCTGTAAATTGCGACCACATTCAAACAGTCTCCAAGGGAAAAATAGGATCACGAATTACAACACTTTCCTCGGAAAAGATGGACCAGGTGCGCGAAGCCATTTTATTTGCCCTTCATTTATAAAAAAGATTAATTCTCTCTTCTATTCCCTTTATTTCAAACCGGCTTTGCGCAGGGAATCAATATAGCGTTCTTTTGTGGCTGGGTCTTTGTAGGGGTGGATCTTTGCGAATTGTTCAACAGAAAATCTCGGATTTATTTTTAGGGCCTCAGCCGCTGCCGCACGGGCCTCTTTTTCGCGTCCTCCCATGCTATACGTAGAGGCCAGGACTACATATGACATGATATCCCTGGGCTCCCGCTCGACGGCTTTCTTAAGTTGAGCAATGGCTTCTTCATATCGCCCAGTGTCACGAAGCGCCGCTGCATGGTGACGCAAATAGGTATTTGGTGGTTTAGGATTGAGTCTTATTGCACTTTTGAAGAAGGATATGGATTCTTCCTGTCTTCCTAAGTAGAGCAAGACATTCGCATAGATATAAACGATGTCGGCAGAATTGGGCTCGAGTTCGAGCCTCCGCTCTACATGGAAAATGGCTTCATCATATTTCCGCGCCATCATCAATGAATAGCCCAAGCCAGTGTGACCCGCAGCAAGGGAGTCATCCAGAGCGATCGCTTTCTTATATAGCTCAATGCATTTTTTCAGAGACTCCTGAGGGTTTTTGGTCAAACCAAGCCAAATATCAACGATGGTGGCGCGTCCAAGCGCATGGTATGCTGGTGCATAATTGGGATCAAGGAAAATCGCTTCTTCTGCGAGTTGCCTCGCCCTGATATTTCCTTCAATGGTGGATTGATAGGATAACCACCTCGCCTCTATGACCTTCATATAGGCATCGAGATTTTTAGTGCCTTTCGAGTATACCCGGGCTTGCTCGCCATCTGTTAATTTCACCTGCAATGCTGTTATGATATTTTTTGTAATTTCATCTTGAACGGCAAATATGTCCTTTGGCTTTCGGTCGTAACGCTCCGCCCATAAATGATTCCCGCTCAGGGCATCAGTCAACTGAGCAGTGATCCTTACCTGCTCCCCAGACCTTCGTACGCTCCCCTCCAGTACATACTGGACACCTAACTCTTCTGCGACCTGCTGAACCTTCACAGGTTTCCCTTTGTAAGTAAATGTGGAATTGCGGGCAATCACAAACAGCTTTGGAATCTTTGAGAGTGTCGTGATGATCTCCTCGCTCAAGCCGTCACAGAAGGATTCCTGGCGAGGGTCATCGGTCATGTTAACGAACGGGAGCACTGCAATGGAAGGTTTATCAGGCAATGAAAAGGCCATTCTTTCTACTGATGCAACCCTGTTCGGCAGAGAGTAAAAACAGGCTTTCCAGATGGCTAAGGCTACAACGACGAGGCAAATTGCGGCGGCCAGAGCGGCCCACCGCCATTTGCCTCGTAAGGCAGTTTTCCATTTTGTTGTAGGGGGTACCGGAGTCTCAGATTCTTTCGGGAAGAAATCGGCAGTTTTAGGTTTTTCTTCTCTTTTCTGCATAAGATTTGAAATAAACCTTTCCCATGCATCTCCGTTCAGATAGTCCTCGTAGATGATGACAATATCATCTAAACTCGCTCCGAGTTTATCGATCGAAAACCTGAGCCTGACATTCTCCTGGCTCCCTCTGTACTCAAAAAGATTAGCCCAACTGTCTTTTTCAGTTTCTGTAAAGTGATAAGTTTTTCCCACTCCATCCTCTAATTCTTTCTTTCTTCCGATGACCTTAAAAAGAGGTCCATTCTCAAGGTCTGGGAGGGCATCCTTCCATTTCCTGTAAATCCTCGGAAGCAAATGCCCCTTATCCGATGTTCCGGCTGAACCTCCAATGGTTTCGTTAAGTAAGGCAAGCAGGGCAGAGTGTTGTTCCAATGGGATGGATGTGATTTTCCCAAGTTTTTTCATCTCGTTTACGACAAGCGCTATCACTGTGAGGTAAAACATCCGCGATGGCGAGTCGAAATGAAGGGTCAATTCGGTTTTATGTTTGAGATGAATATGGAGTTTGAACTGACTGAGGTCGATCTTTATGGCCTGTTTGTCTTTTTCGTCCATTTTTTGGCCTTGACCAAATTTGAGATAGGGACGTAATTTTAAAGGGTTAAATATAACAATAAATAAGTTTCACGGTTTAAACCGTCAACCATTATATACAAGATTTAGAATTCAGCAAAACATTTTTTTAAAAACTGCTTTATAAGAGAAGGGAGGGAGATGGAAATTTCAATTTGGAGTAATTCAAAGGGTTTTTATTTAAAAAAGAGAGGAGGATACGAATATGAAAATAAGAAAAAACAAAGAACAACAAAAGGTAGGTATCAACGCGGTCTTTAAGCAAGCACCTCTATTGATTGGTGTAACTTTTCTATTCCTTACCATCTCATCCGTTTGTAGTGCACAGGACCTGTTGGGAGGATATAGCATGCCTTTTTCTGCGCCTCTATATCCCACCCCCCCTTACCCATTCGTCGATAATAAATTGGTCGTGATTACTTTCAAAACCACCCCTGAGACAATTAAACGGCTCGTACCACAACCTTTGGTTCCAAATCCTGACAACCTAATGTCTCTTTATATCGGCCGCTTTAACATACCAGTACGTTCAAAAGGAGAGTATACCTACCCAGCGTCCACTTATCAGGAAGTCGCCATTTTTGTGCCCTCGGCCTTCTCAAAAAGGCCAGGAAGCTTTTGTGTGGTCATGTACCTTGATAAAACACCCCCCACCGTTAGCGGAAGGGAGATATATGGTTATCCTAAGAAAAATGCTGATGTCATCAATATCAACGAGGAGAATGGAAAAATTACTGCAAAGATGGAGCGAAACGGTGTGACACTGGTTAAAGCAACATTTCAACGAACTGAAAAGGTTGAGCCTGTTCCGAACCCTCCCTATGTTCCTTGGTTCCTACTTAAATCTATACCGTCAGCCAAGAAAGATGCTCCACCCGAAGTCATGCAACTGACAGCCACAATCGGGGCATGGAAATGGAAAGAACTTTACAGGGGTAAAGCCACTTTGGAATTCGGTTCTTCATCTATTGACCCCTGGGATAAGATCCCGATCCTTGAAATTGTCAGGGCAGACTGCAGAGTGGTTGATATAACCTTAAACGACGGCGAGATACTCCATGACTATTTAAAGAAGGATGAAAAATAACAGGAACATTAGAGAAAGAAGAAAGGGGACAGGCTATTTTTGAATAGATAAAAAGTAGCCTGTCCTCTTTTCTTCATTTACGTTAAAGTCTCTTTTCTATTTCCTTATAAACCCTTTTTCTGTGAATGATACCGAGCACCCAAACCTCCTCATCCACAATTTTGAAGACCACCCGATAATCCCCAACCCTTAACTTCCAATAGCCACGGAGCGTTTTTCGTAAGGGTTCGCCATAGAGATGAGGTGCTGTCATTAAGCGGCTTTCAATGGCATTCTTAATGCGGGTTCGGAGCTTCGTGTCAAGAAGGGGAATATCAATGGATTTAACATCAGGATGGTATCTGAGTTCGAATGGCACAGTTACCAAACCTCTTGATGCTTCAACGCTTTTGTTTTGGTGAATGTCCGTTCTCTTTTCTCTGCGAATGCGGAAAGCGCTATATCCTCCTCAATTTCCAATGCCTCTTTCACAAGGTCGCGCACCTTTAATGAGAGGGAAACCCCATCCCTATTTGCCAGTTGTTCAATGGTATGGTAAAGGGGCTTTTCCAGCACGACATTAATCCGAGGATTTTTTACAGGCATAAGTTTCACCTCCGACGCTAATGTAACACTTTTGACACACCACGTCAATTCTTGGAGAACGGTAGGAGATTATACTCTTCTATTTCCACCTCTCTCATTTTAAACTTCTAGATCTTGCCCAGAGGGATCATTGAAAATCCGTCGGCAAATTTTATTTGACATTTCATTAATGTAATGCTATTTTAAATTTGTAAGGAATATTATTGGAGGTAATGTATGGGCAAGGCAAAGATTACATTTAAAGGACAGGTCACCATTCCCAAGGAGGTTCGAAATGCCCTGGGGATCGAAGAAGGAGATTCCGTCATCTTCATGGTAGAAAAAGACCGGGCCATTCTGAAACCCCTCAAGAAAAAAACTTTGAAAGATTTTTACGGGATTCTCCCGGCAACCCGGCCCTATCCGGGGATGGAGTCCGTTCGAAAGGAGGTCCATCGCAAGTTATCGAAACATCTTCTTAAGATTTCTGAAAAAGTCTAGAAATCTCTGATTAAGAGAGCGTGTAATAGTTTTTCAGGGCTCTCTTCTTAAAAAGGAGACGGAATGAGACAGGCGTTTATCGATGCGAATATCATCCTTCGTTTTTTGACTAAAGACCCTCCGCCAATGGCTGAGGCGGCCCTGAAGATTTTTGAGGAAGCCAAACTTGGCAAGATGTCATTGCTGATTATTCCGATCACTGTGGCAGAGGTGGTCTGGGTACTGGAATCGTTTTATGAATACCCAAAAGAGAAGATTGCCGAAACGATGACCCAATTTTTATCCTGTGAAGGACTCGAAGTAGAAAGTTTGGACCTGTTATTAGAAGCATTAAACCTTTACTGCGAGAAAAATCTTGATTTCGCTGACGCTATTTTGGCCACCACGGCGCTGAGAAAGGGAATTCCGAACATTTATTCCTTCGATCAACATTTTAACCGCATCAATGGAATTATAAGGATGGAGCCTGGCAAGAAGTGATAATGATCTCCAATAATGTCCAAAAAGGATTGAACCGGAGTGGTTCAGATAGTTCAGTCAGAGGCGAGGCCTCAAGAAGACCCACCCTATTCCTGATAGCGGCTGCTACAGGTTCAAAAGTCCGCAATAAGGCTTTTGGAATAAGATTGCCACTTTTAGGATATCCCGCCATCGGTCTTGCAATGATCTCTGCCCTGACCCCTGATCAATTTCATATTCAGCTTGTTGACGAGGCCAACGAACCAGTTCCCTATGGGAAAAGAGGGGACTTGGCGCTCATCGTTGGCCAGACCCATCACATGCCAAACGCCTACTTTATTGCTGACCGTCTGCGCTCGGATGGGACGAAAGTCATATTAGGTGGTATGCATGTGACCGCACTTCCTGATGAAGCATTAATGCATGCCGATTCTGTCATTGTGGGTGAGGCCGAAACGGTGTGGAGGGAGATTCTCGACGACTTTGTCAAAGGATCGCTTAAGAAAAAGTATTTCGGCCGGGAGGTGAACCTTGCCGAGCTTCCTCCTATGAGGCGCGACTTGTTCAATAAAAAATTCTACTATCCGGGTCAAATCATTGAGACCACACGCGGCTGTTCCGTGAGTTGCGTTTTTTGCGGTGTGCAGAATTTTTTTGGCAGAAGATTCAGGGTTCGCCCGCCTGAAGCCATTCAACGGGAATTGATGGCTTTATTCGGACCAAGGCCGCCGCAGACGCGATGGAAGAAGTGGTTAGCTCAACACTGGCACCCTGACATCCCCTATTTTGTGGAAAGACGGCTTCTATATGTCATGGACTCCAATTTTATATCAGATCTTGGTCATGCCCGTGCTGTATTGAATGTCTTCAAAGAATGCGACCTCAGGTGGTTCGGCCATGCAAGTTTCAATCTAATCCGGGATGATAAATTGGTCGATCTTTTGGCCGATTCAGGCTGTTTAGGCGTAAACATCGGCTTTGAATCACTTTCCCAGGCGAATATCGATACGATGCATAAGTTTCCAAATAAAACCGCTGAATATGCTGAATGTATCAAGCGTCTTCATGAGCGCGAGATCGGAGTGATGGGCACCTTTATTGTAGGTTTTGACGAAGATACTCCGGAGGTCTTTGATCAGATCGTTAACTTTGTGATGGAAAACCGCCTGGAGACAGCCTTTACATTGATTCTGACCCCCAAGCCTGACACCCTGTTTTTTAATCAAATGAAAACCCAGAACCGCATGATCAGTCACAACTGGTGCGATTATGACGAAGGCACAGTCACTTTTCTCCCGAAGAACATGACTCCAAGGCAACTCCATTCGGGGATGCGATCGGTATGGAGTCGCGTCTATTCATGGCGGGGAATATGGCGAAGGATTATGACCAAACCCAGGGTGCGGCCTTTCTTCTACCTACCGATGAACCTGGGATTCCATAGGTGCACCCGCTTGATATGTTCTGAAAAGATTTGGCCTGCTCCTAACCTGGAACAGCATCTTAATGCTGGGACGGGTGGATCATCTCAGTGAATATGCCTAAAGTGCTTCTCATCCATGCAACCGATAAATCACTCCTCGTGGCGGAACAGCCGCCGATCCCCTTCCCGGTACTTGGCCTGATCACAGTAGCCACACTATTCCCCAAGGGTTGGGAGGTGGTGGTGATAGACGAAAGCATGGAGGCTGTTGATCTGGAGGCCAACGCTGACCTGGTGGGCATATCAACACTCACTCTTGACGCTTACCATGCTTATGGCCTGGCCGATCACTTCTGCGCCAGAGGAATACCCGTTCTGATGGGTGGCATGCACTCATCCGCCATGCCGGCAGAGGCTTTGAAACACGCTGATGCCGTGGTAGTGGGTGAAGCCGAGAATGTCCTTGACCGTGTCTTGTCAGATTTCAAGGATGGCAGGATGCGTGGTGTTTATAAGAATGAAAATCTTCCAGACCTTTCCGACGTGTCGCGGCCGCGGTTCGACCTCCTTCATCCCAGGCATCGCTATTTCCTTCACTCGGTGCAGGCAACCCGCGGCTGCCCTCGTGACTGCGAGTTCTGCTCTGTCACTCCATTCTTCGGGCACCAATACCGGTTGAGGCCGGTGAAGGAAGTGATTGCCGACCTCCAAGCCTCATTTGAGGAGGCCCGCTCGAGAACGGTCTTCTTTGTCGATGACAACATCACCGGCCGGGCTGATTACGCCAAGGAATTATTTGAGGCGCTGATACCTCTTAAGATTAAATGGGGAAGTTTTGCATCCGTAACGATGACCCGGGACCGTAAACTGATGGAGTTGGCGGCGAAATCCGGATGCATCGAGCTCTTTATCGGTTTTGAATCCCTCTCACAGAACAACCTGGATCACTCCAACAAGTCGTGGGTTCGTGCCGATAGGATGCAAGAGTACATTAAAATTTTTCATCATCACGGAATCATCGTTGAAGGCGCTTTCATCTTCGGCCACGATGAAGACCATAAAGATGTCTTCCGCAGAACTGTTGATTTCGTCCAAAAGAATGGCGTCCAAGTGCCCGTGTTCGGTATCCTCACTCCTTATCCTGCCACCCGACTCAGAGCCAGACTTGATGTGGAAGGTAGGCTTCTGCCGGAAGCCATGGACTGGCGACTCTACGACGGCTCGCATGTCCTGTTTAAACCCGCTTACATGACGCCGGAAGAACTTGAGGAGGGTTTTCTTTGGGCCAAGAAATTCTGTTGTGCGCCTCGTTCCATCTTCAGCAGGATGTTCCGTGCGCCACGAGCGAACTGGCTTACGGCGGTGGGCCTTAATTTCTCTATGCGCTCTGGTAGGATGCAGCAAATAAAGGATCGTTGGCCACGTTCCAAAGGTCCGCTGGTCAACCCTGCGACATGGTGAAACGGGACGTTATCCCGTTTCACAGTCCATATTCTTTGACAGCTATCTCCCTCATCTTGAACTTCTGGGCTTTTCCCAGGGGGGTCATTGGATACTCTTTGACAAATTTGATGTATCGGGGCTGGTGGGAATCCGGAAGTTTTTCTCTGGCATATTTTAGAATCTCCTCTTCAGAGGTCGAAGCTCCCTCCTCCAGCTTAATCCAGACAGCAATCTCTTCTCCTAACGCTTTATCAGGAACTCCAAACACCTGGGCATTCGATATTCCCGGAAAGGCAAACAAGACTTCTTCGATTTCCGAAGGATAGATCGTCTCTGCTCCTCTTTGGATGACCTCTTTCAATCTTCCGGTTATTCTCACATAACCCCTCTCATCCATTGTGGCCAGATCTCCGGAATGGAGCCACCCCTCTCGATCAAGGGCTTTCTCTGTGGCTGCGACCATTTTATAATAACCTTTCATATTCAATCCCCGCGCGCAGAGTTCCCCTGCGATTCCCGTTGGAACCTCCTCCCCGGTCTTGGGATCCATAATTTTCACCTCCACATTGGGAAGGGGTCTCCCCACGGTCGAGACGCGCAATTCCAACGGATCATCGGGTCTCGTTTCTGTAATCCAGGAAGAAGACTCCGTCAGTCCATAACCGAGAATGATCTCCCTCACCCCCATTTCTCCGACCACCCTTTTCATTACCTCCAGAGGGCACTGAGCGCCTCCCATGATTCCGGTTCGAAGGGAGCGGATATTGGACGGGGCATATTTCGGGTGCTCCATCAGACTGATGAAAGCTGTCGGCGAGCCATAGATGGCGGTACAGCGCTCCTTTTCAATGGCTTCGAGAATCTTTCCCGGTTCAAACGTTTCGGAAGGAAGAATGACTGTTGCTCCTTTGATGATGGCCGCAAGGGTGATGCAGATACAACCAAACATATGCGATAAAGGAACGGAAAGGCAAAGGCGATCCTTTTCTGTGAGCCTTTGGATCTCCGCACTGGCCATCGTCGTATTGAGGATTCCGAAGTGTGTTGACATCACCCCTTTGGGAGCGCCTGTTGTCCCGGAGGTATATAAAAGAGTAACGACATCGTTTTTTTGGCAATCATGTTCGCGTTCATATAATAGGTTGTCCGGAATATCTCTTCCCAACTCCAGGAGGGTTTTCCAGTTCACCATCCCTGAGGGGGTCTGATCCGCCATCAGAACAAGGTGCTTCAGCTCCCGTAAATCGGGAAGTTGCCGGACCATTTCAAGGTATTCCGAACCCTTCATCCCTTCAGCCATGATGAGGGCCTTGGAATCGGACTGGGTCAGAAGGTATTCGAGCTGCTGACGTTGTGCATTCGTATCTACACTCACCAGAACCGCTCCGATTTTGGCAATGGCAAACTGTGTAACGATCCATTCCCAGCGATTGGGGGCCCAGAGGGCCAGGTGGTCTCCTTTCTTCAAACCGACCTTTAAAAAACCCTTGGCGAGTTGATTGACACGATTTAAAAATTCCTTGTAAGTCAACCGGACATTCTTTGAGATATCAACCAGGGCTTCGTTCTCCGGGAATCTCAAAGCCACCCCTTCCAGAAGTTCACCTATGGTTATTTTTAATGGATCCATTTCAGCACCCTCCTTATTACAAATATAACGATTTAGGGAAGGAAGTCCAATATTTTATTGGAAGCATCTCCAATTTCGAGATGGCAGAATGGACTCCAGAGGGGCAGGCGGACCAGACTCCGAAATCTTTAGGATTGCGGATCATTAGACGTTTACGGGAAACTTTCGTCGTCAATGAAAATGAGGTTTTTATTGGTCTTGGAGCGTCCGGAGTCAATCCTTAAGCGGTGCCGCCCTAAATCTTTCTCCGCTGGCCCGCCTGCCCCTCTGGAGTTGGCATTCCCATGGATTTCTATCACGGTTAAAGAGAGGCTTACTATTTTATTAATGGGATTCAAGATCCCCTTCCTTTGTGCTATGGTTCATAGTGTTGCACATGAAAAAAGGTGATTCACCGCTGGCTATCTATAACGGGATAGGAGGGAGAAATGGACGAGAGGCTTAGAGAGGCTTTTCACAAGGTTTATGAGGCAGAGGCAAAGGCGGCGCTACGATTAAAAATCTTTGCCAAAAAGGCGGACCAGGAACAGCTTCCTCAAATGGCAAAGCTTTTTCGCGTGATCGCTTTCAGCGAAGAGATTCATGGTGAGCGTGCCCTCCGGATGCTCAGGGAGATCAAAGACACCGATACCAATCTTAAAGAAAGTTTTCAATCGGAAACGAGCATTGCAGGTGTGGCTTATGAAAACTTTGTCGAGCTTGCGGAGGAGAAGGGAGACACTGCATCATCGATGATCTTCTCCAATGCCAGAGATGTTGAAGATGGCCACGCCAAGCTATACAAAATGGCGATCAACCACCTGATCGGAGAACGGGAGCCCACCTATTATGTGTGCCAGGTGTGCGGTTATGTGGCGGACGGAGTCTGCCCCGAAACCTGTCCGGTCTGTTCAGCCCCCAAAAACCAGTTTGTGGAGTTTAAATGAGAATTCGGTTTACTGAGGCCTAATTGTCAAATTAAAGGCTGTTACTATTTATTAGACCTGAAATATTCCTTGTTCGACCGGTGTTAGGATCTCGTAGCCGTCCTTCGTGACCACAACCGTATTTTCAATGCCTACCGCTCCTTCTCCGGGAAAGACGATTTTCGGCTCCACAGCAAAAGTCATTCCTTCTTCGAGAGGATAAGAATGGCCCTGGGCGATGAAAGGCAATTCATTCAGTTCCAGACCGATTCCATGTCCAATGAAACGGGTCTGAAGTCCTGGGGGTCCCAAAAAACTTCTTTCGTAACCCAACTTTTTTGCGAGCCGAAGGGTCTTCATAAAGATGGTTTCACAGTCCGCTCCTGGGCGGACTTCTTCCATGACACCATCGTGTATCTCTATGCAGGCTTTGTACGCATCGATAAATTTCTTTTTCATTTTTCCAATGGAAAACATACGGGTTTCGTCTGCCTGATAACCGTGAAAGCAGGTTCCGAAGTCAACCAGGATGGGCTCACGGGCCTTCATCTTTCTCAGGCTTGCTCCAACCGGAAAAGCAGGAGAGAGGCCGAGCCCGCCCATCGGAGAATCCGACTGGCTCACGATTCCTCCATTGGGACCGCTCAGAACATGCCAGGTGTAAGCTTCGTAATTAAGCGACCTCACCCTGAGGAGCCCTTCGTGCCCATATCTCTTTGCAATCGCCTCCAGAAGACCCCCGAACTCGATCTCCGTCATTCCTCCTTTGAGGATTTTTGTTGCTTCCTCATAAACTTTCTTTCCAATCTCCCCTGCCTTCCTCATCAAATCGATTTCGAAAGGCGATTTTATCTTGCGAGCCTCCCGGAAAACAACGGAACCATCCATCAATCTTGTGCCTGGAAAAAACTCCTGAAATTTGAAATAGTCCCTCACCGGAAGGAGATCGAACTCCAGACCCAGGTTTTTAGGGAGTTTTCTCCAATGTCTCCGAATGAGCGATGGAATATCACGGATAGATTTCAATAAAACCATATCCTCCAAAGGCGATTCCACCTTGGCCCGCTCCAACTCCCTCTTGATCATGAGCAGAGGTTTTCCTTCCAGAGGTAAGAAAAGAAAACCGTCCTGGGTTGTTCCTGAGAGATAATAGAAATCCATCTTCTGAACAACGAGGAGCGCCTCGATCTCCTGTTTCCTCATTCCATCCCTGACCCTGTTGAGACGGTTCTCTATCTCCTTATCAGGGATATATCTAAAACCCAGAGAGCGACTTAATTTCTGGAATTCTTTTTTGACCCAATCTCCGTGATTCATTGCCTATCCTATTTAGATGGGGAGGCTTATGGTGAAATAGGTGCCTTTTCCCTCCTCGCTTTCGACCTTGATCTCTCCGCCGTGACTCTTGATAATCCCGTAACAGACCGAAAGGCCAAGCCCCACTCCTTTCACTTTCTGTTTGGTTGTAAAGAAAGCTTCAAAAATCTTGTTTCTGCTCTCCTCCGGAATCCCCATCCCCGTGTCCCGGATATGGATCAAGACCTTATTCTTTTCTCTTCCTGTCCCAACGGTAAGGATTCCACCCTTCGGCATGGCCTCCTTGGCATTCTTAAACATATTGAGCATCACCTGTCTCATCTGGTTTGTCGAAGCCATCACTTCCGGAATTTTCTCGTCGAAGTAGGTTTTTACCTTGACATTGGCCTCCTGCATCTGTTTATCGACCATCAGAAGAATTCCCTCCAGCAACTCGTTCAGGTTGACGGGCCGCCGCACCTCCTCTTCAGGCTTTGAGAAACTGAGCATATTGCGAAGCATCTCGGCAAGCCTGTGGGTTTCGGAAAGCGAAAGTTCCAGAATTCTCCGTCGCTTGCTTTCCGGAGGGATTTCGGTTTTAAGGAGATCCAGGGTATTCATAATGCCGTAGATGGGATTGTTCAATTCATGGGCGATCTGGGAGGTGAGCCTTCCCATGGCCGCCAGTTTTTCGGATAGGAGTAAGGCCTGCTGGAACTCCTGGATCTCTTTCTCCATCTTCAGGCGGGGTCTCAGATCGGTAAAAATCCCTACGCTGGCCGCCTCCTTGCCTGTTCCATCGTAGATGAGAGCGGCTGAAAGTTGAATGGGAATCTCCTCCCCATGGTTGTTGACAACATTGAGCTGGGTGGGGGTGAACTTTCCTGTCCCCCCGTATTCGGGGCTCCGGAGTTTTCTCATGATCTCCTTGCCAACCCCTTCAGGATAGATCTGGGTGATGTGGATCTTTCCGATCATCTCTTCCGCAGTGTAGCCTGTCAATGTCTCCGCCCCTTTATTAAAGATGATGATGTTGCCCTTCATATCGGCGGCGATGATCCCGTCCACCGAACTTTCGATCAAATTCATGAAGAATTCATTGGCCTCTCTCAACTCTCCCTCCATCCTCTTCCGGTCGGAGATGTCGATATTGAGCCCTTCGTATCCGATAACCTCACCCTTCTCATCCCTTTTGACATGGGCGGTGAGAAGAACGGTGATCTTCTCACCACTCTTCTTCTTAAACTCCATCTCTAGGTCTTTCACGAATCCCTGTTCTTCGATCAACTTCTGAAATTTTCTTCTGTCTTCGGAGTTGACATAGAGGTCTCTCGGAATATCGATCTTCAAGAACTCCCCTTTATCATCATAACCAGCCATCTCCATGAGGGCCTGATTACAGTCGATAAAACGCCCCTTCTTGGTGCTGATGAAAAGGCCATGCTGGACCCTTTCGAATAGGTTTCTAAACTTTTCTTCCGATTCCCTCAACTCCCTCTCAAACTTCTTCCTTTCCGTGATATCACGGAGGTAGGCATACGTCTTGATTAAGCCATCATCCGATCTTGTTGGAGCAATACAGACCTCTGTCTCTTTAGTCTGTCCCGGGGGAATCTGGATGGGCATCTCAATGCATACTTTCTGGCCTATGCCTTCTCCCCGCATCACCATCTCCTCGAGGAACTCCTCATCCCTTTTGCCGATCAGAGAGAAAAATTCCCGCCCGAGGATCTGATCTTTCGGGATACCCAGGATCTCAGCCGCCACCTGGTTGGCGAATTCGATCCGGGAGTCCTCATCGAAGACGATGATCCCATCGTCTCCCATCTCGGCAATCTTTTCGAAGCGCTTCGTGGCCTCACGGATCTCCCTCGCCATCCTCTTCTGTTCTGTAATATCCCGCAGGTAGGCATAGGTCTTCATCCTCCCTTCCTCCACCTTTGAGATGGTGATACAGACCTCTGCATCCTTCTTCAGGCTTTTTGCTGTGAGAACCTCCATCTCCGTGCAGACCCGCTTGCTCTCATCCTCTCCCACATCCGAGTGCATTCGATCGAGGTAGCCATAATCCCTCTCAGTCAGGAGATGCCGGAAATCCATCCCCATCAGCCTCTCTTTTGGATATTCGGTCAATTCGGAGGCAACGGTATTGGCAAACTCAATCTTATACTGCTCATCAAAGACGATGATGCCATCGTCCCCCATCTCGGCAATCTTCTCGAAGCGCCTGGCCATCTCCCGAAGATGCTTCTCCGCACCCTTCTGTTCATATTCCAGGAGTTTCTTTTCCAGTTCAACCACTCTCTGTTTCAATGCCTCGAAATCGATGTTCTCGTCCATCATGGTCACCTCACGCCCTGATTGATTTGTCGTCACGCCCCTCACATATTATATGAAGTAAAATATTTTGTTAACTATTTTATTAAGAAGCGAAAATTGAAATGTGGACATTCGGGTTCATGAAGTCCGGAACTCGAAACAGGGTCAGCATTGCGCGAAGGTTGCTCTATCCTCCTGATAAGATGGGCATGATGAGAACGGAATGATCATTTTCAATAAGGCTGTCCACGCTCCCCGCCTTCTGGTCGATAAGAATGATGATGTCCGCCTTTGGGAAATTGGAGGGTAATATCTCTCTCAGGGGCACAGGTTTTTCTAATTGAACTTTCATTGTCCGTGTCCCCACAAGATCTGCCAGGTAACCGAAAAACTTGAGCTCAGCCAACTTAACTCATCATCTCCTTTGATACCTCTTTCAATCCGAGACGGTCGAGTGTTTCTTTAAGAGGGATTCCATTCTGATCCCAGCCGCGAAGCTCATAATACCAGGAAAGCATCTGTTCATACTTTTCTCTGTCGACCTTTATCCCCTTTACCTTTCCCTGAGATTGGGGTTCCTCAAACCAGCGGTCAGGAGGATAATCCCATTTTCGACCGAATTCGGGGATCTCTCTTTTCCAGAAAGCCCGGATCAGATTATAGTTTCGGTCTCCAAGCTGATAGAGGTCTTCCCATGTCCTCTTCTCTCCGGTAATGGCCTCCAGGTATTCGGGATACCAGTGAAGCCCAAAACTCACCTCAACCCAGGGTAACCGGCAGACCGTTGCCGATTCAAAGAACCCACCCCGGATTCGCTGAAACTCAATCAGTTTCTCCACTTTTGACTTATTATAGGAGAATCGATCGTTTGCTATCTCCCAGGAAATGATCCAGGCATCCTTATGGTGGGCGCCAATGGGAGAGGTTCCAAAGGAGAGGGCCATCCCGGGACAGCCGTGGCAGTTGTAAGCTGATATCTCCAGCCCCTTCACATGCATAGCCCACCTTTGAGAACCTTTTCCGAGGCTTTCTGACGCAGCCTTGACTCCCTGGCATATGAGCTTTCCGAGTCCTTCTCCTTTTCCAATTTCAGCGACCAGTTTTTGGGCAGCTTCAAAATTTCCCCACTTCACCTTCTCCGGTATCAATCCCTTTTCTGAAGCCTCCATGAGAAATCCGATGCCGCTTCCCAGGGAGATCGTATCCAGTCCCCACTCATCTGCCATTCGATTCAACAGGGCTACTTGTTGCAGACTTTTCAACCCGATATTGGGCCCCAGCATTCCCACATTTTCGTAATCGAGTTCTGCCTCCTGGTTGTTTGAATCCTTGATGATATGGCCGCACTGCATGTTGCACATGGGGCACCCTTTGCGACCCACATGAAGCTGATCCAGCACATAACCATCCATCTCTTTCGAGAATTCAAAAACCCCTTCCCTGTAATTGAACGTCGGAAGGCATCCGTTTTCATTGCACCATTCAAACGCCTGCATGGTCCCCTGTTTCATCCAGAATTCGTAGCTCTCTTTTCCCTTGATCTCCTCATATCCCTTCTTGCCGAGTTCCCGCAGTTTGGCATCATCAAAGTTGGAAATATTTCCGGTTCCCTTGATGACAATCGCTTTCAAGTGCTTGGACCCCATGACAGCGCCCATTCCGGGCCGTCCCCCTGCCCTGCCTTTCTGTGACATGACAGTTGAAATACGGACAAGGTTTTCTCCGGCAGGCCCGATGAGAAGGATCCCGGAATTCTTCCCGTGCTTTTTCTCAAGGAGATCCTGAGCCTCAAAGGTATCCTTCCCCCATAGCTCGAAGGATTCAACCATCTTAACGTTTTCATCCTCGATGAGCAGAATGCAGGGTTTCTCCGATTTCCCTTCAACCACCACGACATCATAGCCTGCTTTTCTCAGATGGACGGATGCCATCGTTCCGATATTTCCATCTCCATAACCGCCCGTAAGAGGACTCTTCGAAGCGATCACCATCTTTCCCGAACTGGGAAGGGATTGCCCGGTGAGAGGGCCTGTTGAAAAGATGATCTTGTTCTTTTCGGACAGGGGATCGATGTGCTTTACCTCATCCCATAAAAGTTTGATAGCGAATCCCCTCCCTCCCAGGAAATCCCTTTGGGTGGAATCAGGGATCTCCTCTTTGGACACTTGACCATTCGAAAGATTTACTCTCAATAATTTCCCGGCATACCCTTTCATCGCTAACCTCCACAAAGCTGTTTATGATGAGGACATCTCAATTCGCTGTCCTTTGCCTTCCCGTATCGCCTTTTCGTAAGCACGGTGGGCTGTGACCACATCCTCCATGGCGAATCCTACCGATTTGAAGAAGGTGATCTCTTCGTCAGATCTCCTTCCCTTCTTCCGGCCTGTGACCAGATCTCCCAGATCGCCATGGATAGCTTCCTTTTTCAGTTTTCCTTCGCCCATTGGAATGAGCAAGTCTCCTGCCTCGCTGAGGCAACCCTCATAGGTATCGACCACTATCATGGCCCTGAGAATGGTCTCATCATCCGCCTCGCGCATGTCCGGCCGGAAAGCTCCGATGGCATTGATATGGGCTCCAGGCTTTAGATCCTTCCCTGAAAAGACAGGGGTCTTGGAAGTGGTTGAGGTAACGAGGATATCGCTTTGCCTCACGGCTTCGGATGGATTCGATACGGGACGAACCGTAACAAGAGGATTCAATTTCTTACAAAAACTTTCCAATCTCCGGGGATCCAGATCATAAGCCCAGACCTCTTCGATGGGCCGGACCGCCTGGATGGCTTTAAACTGGAAGAAAGACTGAAAACCTGTTCCGATGATCCCCAGAACCTTGGCGTCTTTTCTCGCCAGGTAGCGCGTGGCCAGGCCAGAGGCCCCTCCGGTCCTGATGCCTGTGAGTGTAGCTCCCTCGACAATGGCCAGTAACTCTCCTGTGGTGGGATCGCTCAACAAGTAGGTCGCATAGATGGTGGGTTTTCCCTTCGAAGTATTCTTCGGAAAGACAGAGACGATCTTCGTTCCGCTCTGTTTCAGTCCGGGGAGAAAGGCGGGCATAAAGAGAAACTGCCCCTGGTACTCCTCGACACTGAGATGAAACCGAACAGGAACGACACACCGTCCCTCTTTCACCTCCCGGAACCCCATCGCTAAAACATCCAGAACTTCTTCCATTGGCAGAAGTTCTTCCAAATCTTTCTTATTCAGAATGAGCATAGGTCTATTTCACTCCTTATGTTTAAAATAACTCTCAAATCCCCCCCCTGCCTACCGGCAGGCAGGCATCCCCCATTTGCCCTCCGGGTCGGAGACTAAAGGGGGGTAAGGGAGGTTATCAATTTTCATCGTTCATTGTCCATAGTCCATGGTTCATCGTTCATCGTTCATCATCCATCGTTTAAATCACTTCCTCCTCCGACACCTTTCTTCCTTCAAGGATCCGTTCATAACCTAATGGACGGATATCTATGGTTTCATATTGCCCGAGACGAATCAACTCGGATAGAGCCTTGCCCACTGCAGGCGCCTGCTGAAATCCGTGACCGCTTAAGCCCACTGCCATGTAGAAGCCCCGGACCTCCGGATGCTCTCCGATAATTCCATTGGAGTCCCACAGATTGACCTCATAGAGCCCTGCCCACCCGCTGACCACTTTCAGCTTGTCGAACAGGGGGACGCGGTGGGCAAGAGAGGGCCAGATCGCTTCCTGGAAGTAATTTCGGTCCCACACATAATTGAATCCAGGGGGCTCTTCCTTTCGGGATTTCCCGGTGAGGATCTGACGTCCGGTTTCGTGAAGGAAATAGACCCCGGAGGTATCGATGGTGAGGGGAAGGTCGTAGTTAAAGAGTCGTGGCGGCTTAACGAGATAGACCATCCTCCGAACAGGAATGACCGGAATATCTATCCCTGCCATCTTTCCCACTTCACCCGCATAGGGACCGGCCGCATTCACAATCGAATTGGAAGAGTAGGTTGTTCCATCTTTTGTCTTCACCCCTTCGAGCCGCTCCCCTTTCCGCAGGATTTCCACCACCTCCTGGTGGATATATTCCACACCCAGATGCTTTGCTTTCCTTACGAACCCCTGAAGCACGCTGTGCGGATCCATATATCCATCCCCAGCGGAGAAGGAAGAGCCGACAAGGTCCTCCGCGTTGAGATCGGGAATGAGCTGAAGAGTCTCTTTAACATTAAGGAGCTGCGTCTCAACGCCGAGCGACATTTGAAAGGCCTGATGCTTCACAAGAATGGGCCAGTTCTTCTCACTTCCCAAAAAGAGGTATCCCCTGGGCTTAAAGTCAATCTCCGGCCTCCCCCCTTCTGTCTCCATCCTCTCGCCAAACTCCTGATAGAAGGTAAGACTATACTGAGAGAGCAGGACATTGACCTCTGTACTGAACTGTCTCCGGATTCCTCCCACGCTCAGGACAGTGGAAGCCTTTTCGTAAGTCGGATCTTTTTCGAAGACAGCGATTTGGCCACCGAATCCTTCGCTGGCCAAATGAAAGGCGATGCTCGATCCCATCACGCCGCCGCCGATGATGAGAAGGTCGAAATCCCGCTCATTCACCATCTGGAAAACTCCGATCAGTTCAAAATAATGGGTCTATCAGTCGAGCTTTCTTAAAGGGAAGAGGGATTAAAAAATTCAAAACGCTTGAGACGCATTATCCTTTATAATACCCGATCCTTGACGGCTGGAAATTCTCCCCTGACGGAGGAAACTTTCTCAATATCGATCTCAGCCTGAAGGATACACTCCTCATCCCCGCCGCTTGCAAGAATGGTTCCCCAGGGATCCACAATCATACTGTGGCCACAGAACTGAGTCCCCCGGCTCTTTCCCGCGCAGTTGCTCGATATTAAGAAGGCGCTGTTCTCAATGGCTCTGATCCGGTTAAACATTAACCAGTGCTCCAGTCGTGGATAGGGCCATCCCGAGGCTACCAAAAATAATTCAGCTCCTTTATTCAGCATCATTCTGAAAAGTTCCGGAAACCGGAGGTCGTAGCAGGTGCACATTCCGATTTTACCTAGGGGGGTTTCAACCACAACCACTTCACTGCCATGTGAAAGGATCTGGCTCTCCTGGGATCTATATCCGAAGAGATGGATCTTCCGATACCTGGCGATCAACTTCCCTTCGGGATTAAAAAGAAGGCTGGTGTTGAATAATTTTCCATCCTCCTTTTCCACAAAGCTTCCGGCATGGAGATAAAAACCATGTTCTTTAGCTTTTTTGGACATCCTCCGGGCTGTCTCTCCACTCACCGTCTCTGACTCTTTCGAATAGAGATCGAAGGAGAAGTAGCCGATGTTCCATATCTCGGGAAGAATGACGAGATTTGAACCTTTGACCTGATCCAGGAGCGATTCAACCCGCTCAATCCTCCGGGACTTATCCTCCTCTCCAATCCATAACTGAATCGATGCGACTTTAAACATCTCCTTTATCCCCTTAAGTAATCCAGCACCTGAACCTGATACGAAAAGTTTAACTTCCTTCCGCTTCGCGGATGAAAAAGCTCTGCCTCAAAATAGGAGCTGTAAACAAATTTCCCCGTAAGGATGGGAATGGTTCCGGAGAAGATCACCATACCATTTAGATTTTTGTCATCCAATCTGTTTTTAACGAAACCCATCAGGTCTTCAGGGGTCATCATGGCCGAAAGCAATGCTTCCTGATAAAGAACCCTCTCCCCTCCTTCATTCTTCACCCAGCCTCTCAGGATGATCTCATCCCAATCCTTTCTGATCTCCTTGAGCCGCCAGAGGCGATCGGACATAATGTTCGGACAGACCTGCTTTGATTTGATAATGCTGACTGATTCTAATTCCCTGTCCGTGTGATCGCTTCCGACCCCGACATAAACCTCCTCTCCGGAACAGAGAAGGATGTACTCTGCCTCACCGGATGTCCTCTCGCCGACCACCTCTATCTCCTCATCAAAATAGACTAATTGAGTGATCATTTCATAGGCCGTGGGCGTCGATTCCGGAGCCGGGACCCCTTCCTTCTTCAGCTCCTCGATATGGTTTCTCACCTTCTCCTGGTCCCTTCCTGTATAACCTGCATTGACCATCCGCCTCATCTCAAAATGGAACTCTTCTTCCCGGCCCATCGTCTCTAAGTATAGCTTCATTCTTTTCAATGGAGCCTCCTTCTAAATTCCTCGTAACGAAATGGTTACGAACGAAAAAATGGTTTGTGGGTCAGGGTTAAGGTTAGGAGGCCCGTATCGTTTAGCGTCAAAGTGTTTGGGGTACGGTTACGAAGCCCCTGCCTACCGGCAGGCAGGCGTTTCGGTTGCCGGTTACGGTTACGTGTAAAGAATTAAGAGACAATAAACGTAGCCTTTTATTAACGATACGGGCCCTGAATCTAGCATGGTACAGGGCGGGTAACCCTGCCTGCGGTAGGCAGGGTTACCCTTACCGTTAGACCTTAGACCTTTCCCCAACTATTTGTAATATCTGATCTCAAAGGTGATGCATCCCCTCGGGACCTCATAGGGACCATGTTTCATTCCCGGCGGCCGGCAGGCATAAAATCCCTTGGAAAAGGTTTTCTTCTTGGCAAGGTCGATCAACTCGCCTTCAACGATGTAGACCTCCTCCCAGAAATCATGCACCAGGGTCTGAGGCGTTCTGATGCCCGGAGGGAATTTTAACAGACGAGAATAGGATTTCGTCTCAGGGTCCAGGCTGAGAATTTTCTCCTTGATTCCGAGGGTATCTCCTTCCACTGGTCTCCATTCATACTCAGTATCGACATCGATGAATTCAATCTCCGGTTTCGCCATATCTGTCCCTCTGGTTATACTTTTTCATTCGTCAGGTTGTTCTTCATCATCTCGCCGAGGACCTTTGACCGCTCGGTCGCCACTTCGACCGCATTGATCAGGGTGGTCCTCAACCCGCCCTGCTCCAGGGTATGGAGTCCTGCAATGGCTGTTCCCCCCGGTGACGTGACCATATCTTTCAGTTTTCCCGGATGTTCACCTGTCTCGATCAACATCTTTGCTGCGCCCAGGACCGTTTGAGAGGCCATCATCAATGCATCATCTCTTGATAGCCCCACCTTGACCCCTGCATCCGCCAGGGCATCGATGATCAGGAAGATGTAGGCAGGTCCGCTCCCGCTCAAACCAGTCACCGCATCGAGAAGGTATTCTTCGATGAGGATCGATTTTCCCACGGAATCGAAGATCGTCTTCGCCATCATCAAGTCCTCTTTCGAGGCATGCCTTCCTCCGGCAATGGCTGAAACCCCTTCTCGGACGGAGACGCAGATGTTGGGCATCACCCGGATCAGTTTCAGTTCTTTCCTGGCACAGGATTCGATAGCATCGAGCGGAACCCCGGCCGCAATGGAGATGATCAGTTTCGAGAGATCAAGATGTTTGGCTACCTCCTCCACCACCTGCTTCATGATCTGGGGTTTCACGGCAAGGACGATGATATCGGAGTGTTTCACCACCTCCGGATTATGGGAGGTCCCTCTCACCCCGTATTTTTCCCGGATAGCCTTCAGCCTTTCAGGCCTGGCATCCGAACACAGGATCTGCTCCGGCCGACAGAGATGGCCATGAAGGAGGCCATGGATCAGGGCTTCTCCCATATTGCCCGATCCTATAAAACCGACCTGTTTATTCTTCAGCATTGTCTCTCCTCCTCAACGGGTTCACCCCGTTAGAAATTACAGTCGTTGCGACTCGAAACCGAGCGGGACACTATTTCTAACGGGGTAAAAATTTTTGTAGCAAAGATATAAAGAGTTGTGGTAAATATGAAGAAACATAAAACTGAAATGGAAGCCTGTCAAGGATTAAAAAAAGCGGTCTGGAAAGCTACATCGAGCTCTCCGTGATCGAGGGCTTCATGGCTTTTTCAAAAACCTCAAAAAGGAGGAGGCTTAGACGATGTTTAAAAAAATCCTGTTCTGCACCGATTTTTCAGAGAATTCCCATTATGCGTTCACCTACGCCCTCGACCTGGCAAAGACTTACAAATCATCCCTTCTGATCCTCCATGTAACACCTCCGCCGGTTCATCCGGAGCAACTCTCGACCTACCTTCCCCCTGAAAAACTCGAGGAGCTGAAAAAATCCCAGAAGAACGAGGTGGATCATCTCCTCGAGGAGAACTATCTTAAAAAGATGAATCGATTTAAAAATTACAAGGTCGCCTTCAAAGAGGGGGAACCTTTCATGGAGATTATCCGCATGGTTAAGAAAGGGCCTGCGGACCTCATTGTCATGGGGACTCATGGCCGGACAGGACTGGATCACGTCCTCTTCGGAAGCACGGCGGAGAAAGTGGTGCGCAAATCCCCTTGCCCGGTGCTGACCATCCGGTTACCGGGGAAAAAATTCAGAATGCCGTAAATCCCCCCTCTACCCCCTTTACGAAAGGGGGGCTGGGGGAGGTTCGGGTGAAAGGTCATGTTCCAGTATATCGTCATAGAGGGACCAATTGGCGTAGGTAAAACGAGTTTGACCAGACTCCTCGCAAAGGAGTTTAATGCACGATTGATCCTCGAGAAGCCTGAAGAGAATCCTTTTCTTTCCCAGTTCTATTGGGATAGGAAAAAGTATGCCTTTCAGACCCAGATCTTCTTCTTGCTCAACCGCTTTCAGCAGCAAAGGGAGATTGCCCAGTACGACCTATTTAATCAGATCACCCTGAGCGACTATCTTTTTGCCAAAGACCGGATCTTTGCGTCCATGAATCTGGACGACCATGAATTAGCCCTCTATGATCAGATCTATAGCCTTCTCAATGGACAGATCCCCACTCCGGACCTGGTGATCTTTCTTCAGGCAAAACCTGAGGTTCTGCATCACCGGATCAAATCGAGAAATATCGCCTATGAGAAAGATGTGGATTTAGAATACCTCAAGCCATTGACGGAAGCCTACAACTACTACTTCTTCCACTATGACCAGGGTCCCCTGCTGGTGGTCGATACGAGTGAGATCGATTTTGTCAATCGGAAAGAGGACTTCAACCAGCTCATTCGGGAGATCAAGCAGATGAAGAAGGGAACTTGGTATTTCATCCCCATGAAATCCAAATAGCAAAATGGTCTAATAGTCAGATAGTCGTATCGTCTTTTAGTCAAAGTGACTATAGGACTAAGCGACTATCCGACTACTTCTACGCTATGCGTTTGAGGACGGCTCCGTCTGCTCTTTGGTACCCTCTTTAGGCGCTGCCTTTTCGGCCTTCTTCTTCCCCGCCTCTTTCACCGCCTCCTTGGGTGCGGAAGGGGGTAAAAGCCCTTTTGCGCGGAGTTTTTTTCTTTCCTTCTTCCGTTTTCTTCTTCTCGCTAATACCCGGTCCTTTTCCCGTTGTGGCATATGTCCTCCTCTTCTAAGACAGTTTGGAGTTCGGAGTTCGGAGTTCAGAGTTCGGAGTCAAAAGAAAAATTCTCCGAACTACGAACTTATTACTCCGAACTATTTAACGTTGAACATCGGGGTAATCGACTGAGGTGGCTGATTTCCTCCATGGCTCTTTCGGTGAGGGAGATCGCTTCCGATTCTCTCTCTGCAAAAAGAGGGGAGCCGATGCAAATCTCCACTCGCCTCCTCCATCCCTTTCTCTCTCCGTACCGGATCCCAACCGGGATAAAAGGGATTTTCTGTTTTAATTCTTCCTGAAATTTCAGGATCATTTGAAGAAGCCGGCCTTTGCCTGAGCCCACCCTGTTACGAAAATAGGTGCCCTCCGGAAAGATGACGATCCTCTCATTAGCTTTCAGCAAAGTGATGAGCATTTTGAAAGAGTCCAGTGTCCGGATCGATTTCTCCCGATCCACCGGAATCGCCCCTGCAAGGGAGAGATAATGCCGGATCAGGGGATATCGAAAAAGTTCCTTCTTGGCGACAAAATAGAGGTGAGGGTTAAAGGTGAGGCTGATCAGAGGGATGTCGGTCCAGTATTGATGTTTGGGGAGAATGACCATCGGCCCATCATCGGGAAGTGTCATCTTCATCTCAGTCTCGATCCGATAAAAAAGGGAGAAGACTAATTGAGCAACCTTTTTGGTCATAGAATAGACAAGGGAATTCCTTCTCATCACTCTTCTGCGTTATTCATCCTCCCCTCCGATCGAGGGAGGGGTGAGGGGGAAGATCGATATCAGTAGGAATCTAAAAGGTCTTCTTTGGGAATTTCCGGTGGAATCTCGACCTTTAGCCACTCCTTCTTCGCCCGCTTAGCAGCAGCCATGCCGGCCTTCAGGGCATCCCGATTCAACTTCTCTGTCCCCTTGGGCACTCGTGCCAGAACTGCTGACTCTATTGCTTTCGACGAAACGATGGAGGTCAGTTGAGAGAGGGCACCGAGAGCCACGATATTGGCCACCATTTCCCTTTTAAATTTCTCTCTCGCGATTCGGGTAAAAGGAATCTGAAAGGCCCTCGGTTGAGGAACCTGGGTGACAAAGGTCGAATCGACGATGAGGAGGCCCTCCGGTTTGAGGTCCGGGAAAAAATCATCGCACGATTTCTGGTTCATCACTAAAAGAAGATCGGGCTTCATTGCTTTGGGGTAGTCGATCTCCTCTTCGCTGACGATCACTTCGGATTTGCTCGATCCCCCCCTTGCTTCCGGGCCGTAACTCTGAGTCTGGGCGACGAATTTATGATCGTAAATCCCGATTGCCTCGGCCAGGATGATCCCCATCAGGATGATTCCCTGGCCTCCTGATCCTCCCAGACGAATTTCATACCGATCAGCCATTCCTTATCCTCCTGCGGTCGCCTTGGCCCGTTCCCGAATTTTTTCGTATTCATCCTGATAGACCGGAAGTTCCTTGTCGACCAGCACGCCTATCACCATCTTATCCTTCAGCTCCTCCGGTTTCATCTTGGCCGCCTTCTCCGCGGTGACGGCCCGATCTCTCTGCTGTTCCATCATCTCGACAGCCGTTCCCAGACGGTTCTGCCTGCCATACTGGGTATGGCAGTGGGCGATAATCTCCACCACGGAAAAACCCTGCTTTAGAAATGCCTTCTCCATCAGGCTGTCCAGGAGCCTCGCATGATAGACCGTCCCCCTGCCCACGAAGGCTGCCCCTGCCGTGACCGCCAGCTCAGAGATATTGAAGGATTGTTCGATATTGGAATAGACGGTGGTTGTGGATCTCATCCCGTACGGAGTGGTGGGAGAGTTCTGTCCGCCCGTCATCCCGTAGATATTGTTGTTTAGGATGAGGGTGGTGATATCGATGTTCCGCCGGGCCGCATGAATGAAATGGTTTCCGCCGATGGCCACTGCATCTCCATCGCCCATGATGACAATGACCTTCAGGCTGGGTTTGGCCAGCTTGATTCCCGTGGCGAAGGTAAGGGCCCGGCCGTGGGTGGTGTGAAGGGTATTAAAATCGACATAAACCGGAAGCCTTCCGGAACATCCGATGCCCGAGACCAGAACGATCTCATCCTTCCCATATCCAATCCGGTCAATGGCCCGGATCAGGGCGCCTAACATGATGCCGATCCCGCAGCCCGGGCACCAGACATTGGGAAACTTCTTGTCATGCCGAAGGTATTTGTGAATCAATTTGGTGATCTCCGACATCAGGATACCTCCAAGTACGAATCATTACAAAATGATTAATGAAAAATTAACAATGCAAAATAAATTTAAAAAATTCTAAAATGATTAATTTTTCCCCAAAATTTATAATTTTCAATGATCTTTATGACACGACTTCCTGGATCCGATTCAATATCTCCATCGGAGTGATGATCGTCCCATCCACTTTGTTGAGGGCGACGACTCTGGCGACTCCCCGATTCACCCGCTTCACCTCCCGGGAGATCTGGCCCATATTCATTTCGGGAACGATCAGAATCTTTGAGGTCTGGAGAGCCTTCTCCACGGCTGTTCTCATAAAAGGCCAGATCGTAGACAATTTGAGGAGCCCGACCTTCAGCCCCTTCTCCCTGGCTTCGATCACCGCCCTCTTTGCAGAGCGGGCCACGCATCCGTAGGCGACGATCGTGATTTCAGCATCTTCCGTCTTGAAAAATTCGGCTATCTGAATTTCTGAGAAATGGGAGCTGATCTTGCGATGAAGCCTGGAGATGAAAGGGCCGATCTCATCCGGCCTCGATGTGGGAAAACCCCGCACGTCATGGGTCAGGCCGGTCACATGATAACGGTACCCTTCCCCGAAATTGGCCATGGGGGAGACACCGCTGGGCGTATCTTCGTAGGGGATATACCATTCGGGTGGCATGGTGGGCTTGACCCGGTTAAAGATTTCGATCTTCTCCTCATCGTCCAGCACCATCTTCTCCCGCATATGGCCGACTACCTCATCGATTAAAAGGATGACGGGGGTTCGAAACTTCTCTGAAAGGTTAAAGGCCTGGATGGTCATGTTATAACATTCCCTGACGGTAGAGGCGGACAGCACAATGATGGGATGATCGCCATGGGTTCCCCACCGTGCCTGCATCACATCGCCCTGTGCCGGAAAGGTGGGAAGTCCTGTGCTGGGGCCTCCTCGCATCACATTGACGATGACACAGGGGACCTCCGCAATGATGGCCAAGCCTAAATTCTCCTGCATCAGCGAGAATCCCGGGCCACTTGTCGCCGTCATGGACTTCACCCCTGTGAGGGAGGCGCCGATGACCGCACCAAGGCTTGCGATCTCATCCTCCATCTGGATGAAAGTTCCATCGGTCTTGGGCAATCGAACCGATAACACCTCGGAGATCTCTGTGGCTGGAGTGATGGGATAGCCCGCAAAAAAACGGCAACCTGCCCGCAGGGCTCCCTCCGCTATAGCCTCATTGCCCTGAAGCAACAATTCTTTCCGGTGAGATTTCTTCTTCTCCCTTTGGTTCTGTCTCTTCACCTTTGACCTCGGCTCTCTTCTTCTCTTTGGCTTTTGTTTCCACAGTAATGGCGAAATCAGGACACCGGACCTCACACCATCCGCAGTTGATACATTTCTCAATATCCTTCACATAGGGATAGCCTGCTTCATCTTTGGCCAGAACCCCGGTTGGACAGAAAGCAACACAGATCCCGCAGCCCTTGCACCAGGCCTTAAAGATATCGATCCTGGGTGTCTCTTTCGATTTCTTTGATTCCGCCATGATCCCCTCTTGATTGGGGACAGATTTAAAATCTGTCTTCAATCAATTTCCGTAATATATTTAAACTGAAATCAAAGGGGTTGTCAAAGGTTTTCAATAAGGGTTCAATAAGGGCCGTAGCAAATTCAGAGCTTTTAGCTTCTTGGCTCCCTTCATCGGTCCAAGTAATCCTCCAACTTGACCTCTCCCCAGGCAATCGGCCAGGCCCGCTCGTAATTCTTCCGTTCTTCGGATCGATAGGGTACGGGCTTTGTGGCATCAATCCCCCACTTGCCCACCACAGAAGGTATCCGGGTCTTCTCAGTATGAGGAAAGGCTCCAGAGACGGGAGTGGCACTCGGATCAAAAGGCCAGATGCGGGCGTTAGGAATGATGATCACATGCCGGCTTGGATCCACCCGTGTAGCCAGAGCGTACTGTATATCCCGATAGTCATAGATATTGATGTCCGGGTCTACGGCGATGGCCATCTTCATATTAGCCCATGGGCCGCCGAGACAGGCGAGCAAGGCATCAGTCACCTGGCCATCCATGACTGGTTCGACCTGAATGATAATCAGTTGTGCAGCCCCTCCATTTGGGAAGTAGACATCATGGACTGTAAGGCCCATCGCTCTTAATCGCTCCATCAGGATAGCCTCATGAAAGAGACGAGGCATCTCCTGGTGATCAGTGAAGGGTGTGGTCTGGTGGTGGCGGTAAATGGGATCCTTCCGCATAGTTATCGCTGTCACTTCGAAGACTGGCATCTCTTGAGCCCAGGGGCAGAAGAGCATATTCGGTCCAGGATTGGGACCGTCTTGAACTGTTTTGGTCAGACTCACATAACCTTCGATCACAATCGAAGCATCCGCAGGAACCACAAGATCAATGGTTTTACATCTTGTCACTTCGCCAACTTGACCCGTGATCGCTTCAAACAACTCCAGTTCCCACCAGTTGTCGTGAGGATAGGAATAACAAGCAGCCAATTCCCATGCCGGGTGTACACCGATGACCACTGCTTGGGGCATGGGGGAGCCGGAGGCTTTGTATTGTGAAAAGATCCTGCTGGCCGTTGGAGTAACGAAAGAGGCAACCATCTCATTTCGGCCAAGAACCCCGCATCTCGGGAACATCGCATTGTAATGGCCTGTCTCCAGATTTTTGTGGATGGCAAAACCGGTCGTATAAGGATAAGGGTCAATTGCGGTATGGCGAACCACGGGTAGTTGGTTTAGATCCACTTCAGAGCCTGTGAAAACTCGCTCCTGACACGGACCGCTTTCGACCACTTTTAAGGGCGCCGGCCCTTGACGAATAATTTCAGCCAGTCGTTTGACCACATCCGTAGGCTTACAACCGAGGACCCGTGACTGGGCCTTACGATTCGAAAAAAGCCGATCTACCAGACGAAACCCTCGATAACCCTCAATCTGATCAAACACAATGGTCTCTTCGGCCTGGGCCACCAGCGCTCCGATATGATCGAGTTTTACAGGTTTTTTGATTTCGATAACTTCACCTCTGTGGGCTTCAAGAAACGAATGAAGATCCATTTTCATCATAGCCTCTCCCCCTGTCTTCTTTTTTATATATTCCCGTCTTGCAGATGGGCTTGTAAAAAATATTGTCACTCCATGCCCAGAGAGAATTAAACGTTGGCACCCCTTTCACGAACCACCTGATGAGGTCATGGCCGATTCCCGGCTTTTTGTTAAAAGAACAGACGTTGACACATTGATAACAATCAATATGATACATCCCTTTATCTGTCTTGGCCCCGTTTTTATACCAGTAACGGAAGCATTTTTCACCGTCAAGAGGCCATTTCAAAAGGCCGGGGTTGGTCGAAGGGGTTCGGGCTTTGCAGGTCCTCTTTCCATAGAGGATGGCTTGAGCCGGGCAATATTCTGCGCACTTCCGGCAAACTTCACAAAATTCGGTTACCCCAAAATCGATGGGGGCAGTAGGCTGGAGGGGAAGATCGGTCAGGACCTTGCACAGTCTTACTCTTGGCCCAAATTCGGGGGTGATGAGCGCACCGAAACGGCCAAGTTGCCCCAAACCCGCATCCACCGCCAACGGAACGCTTAACGCTGTGTCATTACCGCACGCAATGGCCCCGTAACCCAGGGAAGCGATAAACTTGGCAAGGGAAGGGGCCAAAAAAGCCATCTTCGAATAGCCCAGTCCTGCGGCAGCGCTTGCCTTTGCGGTAGGAGCATATTTGACAAAGTCGTAATTGGTCTCGATGGCCATTACGATTGCATACTTGACGGAAGGGGGAATCATATTGTCCAGATCTACCTCTCTGTGGCCGTAGCGCTCCCACCCCGGTTGATACACCCAATCTGAATTTAGTTCAGTGATGCCAACAAGGCTCGCTCCCAGAAACAGGGCGGCATCTTTGACGATCTCAGAGGTCCTGGCAGGATCATCAACAGGCATCCTCTCCGGCGTCCAGGGTAATCCGGTGAACTCGGGGCCCCAAAACCCTTCCCAGTCATAAAAACAGCCCAGCTTCTCTGAAAGCCTGGGCCGTGTCCAATTTCCTGTATGACAATTCGTAGCGATTGCGCCGTGGAATCCAGCGACACGAAGGGCTATGTCTACCTGAGTGTATCCTGGCTCATCCCGAGGGATAGGACCCTGTTCACCAATATTGGGGATAAGGGTTTCAAGAAAGGAATCCTGCCATCCTCCCGGAGGCACGTAACCGCGAGACAGAGGTGTCTTTTTTTCATCATATCTCTTGAGGGGTTCGATAATATCCTTTTGGTAGGGTGGGAAAGAAACCCTCTTTATCCCTTTCCTTCTGTAATACTGACCACATATGGATACGGCGACCGACATCTCTTCCATGGAAGTTATCCGGGAATCATCCTTTCCTGTTCATTCGCCATATCTTAACAGACAACAGGTCATTTCACCCAACGTCTTTTAAATAGTCCAGTTTCACAACCCGGTATTCACAGATAAGGCTTCTTTCCGCTTTCCCGTCGATGAGTTCGGCCCGGAAGGCAGATCCAAAAAGCATCTCACCCGTTAGGATTGGAACCGTCCCTGAAAAAATCACCAGACCCTCGTCCTGACCGTCTTTTAATTTAGACTTCACCATATCCATGATCTCATTGGCAGAAATAATGGCGCTCAATGACGCCCTTTGATATGGAACCCATTCCTGTCCTTCATCCAATTTCGTCCAGCTCCGGATCATCAGATCATCCCAGGAGGATCTCACCTCCTCATACCTCCAAACCCTTGGAGAAAGGACGTTCTGGCAGACCTGTTTGGACTTCACGATGCTGGATCTTTCGAGTTCGCGATCCGTGTGGTCGCTGCCTACTCCGACATAAACATTCTGGCCATTTGAAAGAAGAACGAATTCAGCTTCTCCGGATGTCTTGTCACCGATGACCTCTATCAGTGAGGATGTGGTGATATTGTGGCTCATGACAGGGAAGAGCATCGGGATGGAAGGGGGTGGGGCGATTCCTTCCCGACGAAGCTCTTCAATATGGGCCGTGACCGCTTTTAAATCCCTTCCCACATAACCTGCATTGACGATCCTCTTCACATCGAATTGCAAAGGAATCAACTCGTTTCCACTGATGACACTCAATCCCAAAGGTTCCATAACGTTCCCCTTTATCCTATCCCGATCACATCCGTTTAATTGACGTCTCTGTCGCTAACAAACCGAGAAAATTTATTAAATGCCTCCCATTCCTTCTAAAAATGGGCCTGGAGGGATTTGAAAGTTGTTTTCTAAGCGACTCAATTACTTTTTATCGACGAGCAGCGTTCCTCCGGATGCCGTATTTTCTTTTGAAAACTCAGAAATGTGTATCATAAATTTATCCGGAGAGATGTTATAAATCTGGCTTGCCACCTCCGTCACCTTTTGAACCAATTCCCTTTTTTTCTCCAAAGTAATGGATGGACCCTTTAATGAAATATGCGGCATGGGATCACCTCCTTTTCAAATTAAATTTTCAAAATAATGTGTTTCCAGGAGAAGACATCCTTCTTCACTACGGAAGGGCCCGTGAGGGGTATGAGGGGGACGGCAGGCATAGGTGAATGGGCGAAAAATTCCCCCCCCCACTGTTAATGTTCCTGATATTTGAAAAATCTCCTCCCAGAAATCGTGTTCGAAGGGTTGAGAGGTGAAGGCCCCTGGTTTAAACCGTAGCAGACGAGTTCTCGAACCTTTTTTCCCTTTCTCATCCAGGGAACCTGATAAAATTTTTTGTTCAACTCCCTCAGGATAGCCCGGAGGAGTCTCCCAACCGGAAGAAAGGTCTAACGTGAAAAACTCTAAATGTTCTTTTAGCATGGCACAACCCTCCTCTTAATGATATGAGACTTATTTTCAAGCCTATTTGAATATCCGGTTATCAAGTGCGCTGAATTCTTTCCGCGCCGATTCGATCAACGACATATCCACCTCGGCCGAAACGATACATTCCTCTTCTCCCCCTTCCGCCACCACCTTTCCCCATGGATCGACAAAGAGACTATGTCCGGCGTATTGGTGGCCTTTATCAAGCCCAACGCAATTGCAGGAGAAGAGGAAAGCAAGGTTTTCATGGGCTCGAACCCGGTTGAACAGAATCCAGGCATCACGCCGCGAATGGGGCCAAGCGGAGACAACCAAAAAGAACTGTGCCCCTTCATCCAGCATTTTACGATAAAACTCAGGAAACCGGAGATCATAACAGGTCGAAATCCCTGCCTTCCCCCAGGGCGTCTTAGCCACGACAATCTCTTGGCCGGGTTTTAAAAGTCGCCTTTCTTCGGACTGGTATCCGAAGAGATGGATCTTCCGATACCGGGCGACGTTCTGCCCTTGATGATCAATCAATAGGCTGGTATTAAATAAATCGTGGCCTTCCCTTTCCACCATGCTCCCCATCAAGATATAGGAACCCAGCTCAATCGCTTTTTGCCGGAACAGATTCACCGTCGGTCCATCGAGCGTTTCACTTTCTTCCCGGTAGCGATCGAAAGAAAAATATCCACAAGTCCACAATTCTGGAAGCAAGATGAGATCGCTCGGAGGAGCCTTTTCAAGCAAATAAAGAAGGTGCTGAAGAGTCTTTTTCTTCGGTCGTTCCTTGATCTCTAACTGAATGCTCGTCACCCGCATCATTCATTCTCCCCGGAGGAAAGGAAAGATTGAGTGAAATGTCCTGGCAATCCCTCCTTATTCGCCTTCCCGTTCAATGGATAATCCTCAAGCAGGTATTTTTCAGTTGTGATCAGGTGGTCCATCATGGCATCGACCGCTCCTTTTCCATCCTTCTGAAGAAGGGCCTTCAAAATTCTCTCATGTTCCTCAATCACTTCCTTGGCCCTTCCTTTATGGGAGAGGGTTTTCTGTCCAAAGATAGAGATAAGATTCCGGATATCTTCCATGATGGACCCTAAGAGCAGATTGTTGTACCGGCGTATCAAACTCATATGAAATTCTTTGTCCGCTTCAAGGAAGTCAGAAATCGATCCTAAATCCGCACTCTCCTCCATCCGCCTGCAACTCTCAGTTAGTTGTTTAAAATCGAACTCTGTCAAACTCCCTCCCAAACGCAGGATGACATACGTTTCTATCATTTTTCTTGTCTCATAAAAATCTTTAATCTCTTTCTCAGAAAATCTCCGAATTTTAAAACCACGACCCTGAACGGCAACGAGAAAACCCTCCACTGCCAATTGAAGAAGAGCCTCTCTGACAGGTGTCCGGGATACCCTCAGGATATCTGCAAAATGATTGGCCGAGTAAATCACCTCGAATTCGAACTGACCTGTCGTGAGAAGATTTTTGATCTCCCCATAAGCCAACTCCGTTAAAGTCCTTGGGCGCTCAATTGGATTGATTTCCTTCATCAGTTTTTTTCCGCCACCAGACACTGACCTCATCAAGATCTTTCACTTCCAAGGTAGGCATTGCGAAGGATCTCACTGTTCAGAAGGACTGAACTGAGACCTGAAGTCGCCACCATCCCTGTTTCCATCACATATCCACGATCTGCCACTTGAAGGGCTTTCAATGCATTCTGTTCAACCAGAAAAATGGTGATCCCAGATTGACGCAGATTGGAGATGATAGAGAAGATCTGCTTGACTAAGATCGGAGATAATCCGAGGGAGGGTTCGTCGAGCATCAGGAGCTTGGGCTCTGATAAAAGAGCTCTCCCGATGGCCAGCATCTGTTGCTCTCCTCCTGAGAGGACATCTGCTAGAAGATTCTTCCGCTCCGCCAGGACCGGAAAGCGATGGAAAATCTCCTCTATATCTTTCTTGATGGCAAAGAGGTCCGGTCGAGCGTATCCCCCCATCAGCAGGTTCTCATAGACGGTCATACGCCTTAAAATATGGCGCCCTTCCGGAACGAGAACCAAACCCCGCTTGACTCTGAACGCTGGAGATTTTGATTCAATGGGATCACCATTATACTCAATAGATCCGGCGATAGGTGAAATCAGGCCGCAGATGGTCTTCATCAGTGTGGACTTTCCCGCTCCATTGGCGCCGATGAGGGTGACAATCTCCCCGCTTCCAATCTCCAGAGACACCCCCTTCAAGACCTTGATCTTCCGGTAACCTGCTTCGAGATTGAGAACCTTGAGCATCTACTCTTCCTTCCCGAGGTATGCCTCGATGACCTGTTCATTAACCTGGATCTGGTCAGGGGTTCCCTCGGCTATCTTTTGGCCAAAATTCAGGACAAAGATATGGTCACAGAGCTCCATGATGACCCTCATGTCATGTTCGATAATTAAAAGCGTGACTCCTTGCTCATGAATCTCAGTCAAAGTCTTCAATAAACCCTCTGTCTCCTGGATATTCAATCCTGCGGTCGGTTCATCGAGCAACAGAAGTTTTGGTCCTGTGGAAAGGGCCCTTGCGATCTCAACTTTCCGTTGAATTCCGTAAGGAAGGATCGAGGCCTTCTGGTGTCTGACCTCCCACAGCCCCAGTAGGACCAAAATTTCTTTGGCCTTCCTCTCCAGATCTCTCTTTCTGCCAAATCCCAAAGGGAGAACCCCTCCCGCAGATGAATCAGCTGAGAGGTTTTGACCGACCATCACATGCTCCCATGTCGTCATGTTCACAAAGAGGCGGATCGTCTGAAAGGTTCGGGCAAACCCCAACCGGACGATGGAATGAGGTTTCATCTGGGTGAGGTCCACTTCTTCTGATAAAATGGACCCTTTCGTACATGTATAGACGCCTGTGATGAGGTTGAAAACCGTAGTTTTTCCAGCCCCATTCGGGCCAATCAGGCCATAGATCTGTCCCTGGTGGATGTTCAGGCTTAGGTTATTAACAGCCAACAGTCCTCCAAAGCTCTTATGGACTTCTTTCAGGGCAAGCAGGGGGCTTCTGTTCACGAAAGGTGCTCCTTTTGATCCGGATGCCTGAAATTGAACCGGAGGAGTTCCCGGGTTAACAGGCCGGAGGGTCTGGCGATCATCAGCCCAATGATGACCGCCCCGAAGAAGGCCCCTCTCCAATCCTGCAACACCCTTGTAAACTCAGGGAGGAGGGTAAAAACTGTGGCGCCCAATACTCCCCCCCAAAAGGTGAGCATTCCTCCCATAATCACAAAGAGGACGATATGGATGGATTTCCATACATTGAAGAATTCCGGTTCGATATAAAGGTAGTAATGGGCAAACAGACCTCCTGCAACGCCGGCGATAAACGCGCCCAATCCAAAGGCGCCTATTTTCAGGCGGACGATATTGATCCCGATCAGCTCGCTCACGATAGCATCATCATGGGTGGCTATCATGGAAAGCCCCAATCTCGACCGAGAAAAGAAGAAGAAAAATACCAGAAAGAAAAACACCCAGCCCCAAATCCAGATAAGGGAGACAGGGGTGTCCCCGATGCCTCGAAATCCATAAGTCCCGCCTGTTAAGGAAGAGAGGAAGTTCATAAAAAAATTCCTTACGATCTCCCCAAAGGCGAGGGTCACCATTGCAAGAAAAATGCCTTTGATTCGCAAAGCAGGAAAACCCACCAAGACCCCAACCATTCCAGCCACGATTCCTCCGGCAAGGAGAGAGGGAAAGAGGGACATATGGAGGTGAACCGTGAGGATAGCAGAGACATAGGCTCCGATCGCCATAAACCCTGCATTTCCTAAGGAGAGCTGGCCTGTGGCAAAAGGGGAATAGACACTCAGGGCGAGGAGGATATTGATTCCTAATGCTGAGAAAATATCCATATAATAACTGCTCATCTTTATTAGATCCTCTCCCTCTCTGATTGTACCATTCCGAGAATTCCCTGTGGGCGGATGACCAGTGCGAGAAACAGAGCGCCATAGACCGCAAAATCTTTGGCCGGCGCCCCAATGTAGGCAACGCTGAGGACTTCAATGATGCCGATAAACATCCCTCCGATGATGGCCCCCCTCAAGTTTCCCATCCCCCCAACGATCATCGCTGAAATCCCTTTGACGCCTGGCTCCATCCCCATAAAAGGTGAAACGATGTAAAAACTTAACCCGAAAAGGATGCCGCTGGCTCCGGCCAAAAGACCGGAGACAAAAAAGGTTATGGATATGGTAAGATTCGAATTGACGCCTAAGATGTTGGCCGTCTCGATGTTCTCGGCAACGGCGCGCATGCCCCGGCCCATTCTCGTACGCTGAACGAAGAGATCTAATCCGATCATCAAAAGAACGGCGGCACCCAGAATGATCAGTTGTGTAGATGAGACCAGAACAGGCCCTATGTGAAAATCGATCGGCTCCATCCACTGGGGGAACTGGGATCTCTCCGCTCCCCATATATTTTCTGCTGTGTTTTGAAAGAGGATGGAGAAACCGATCGTGCTGAGCAGGGGGATTAAAGGTGAGGTATTGCGAAAAGGCCGGAAGGAAAGGCGTTCGATGATAAGGCAGATCCCACCCGAACAGAGGATGGCAAGGAGGAATGCCCAGTAAAAAGAGAATCCCAGTTTCACGAAGGTCAGCGCCAGGATGGCCCCAAGCATGAAAACTTCGCCAATGGCAAAATTGAGCATGTTGAGTATCCCCATCAATAAAGTGAATGAGATCGCGATCAATGCATAGGTGCTGCCAAGCATGACCCCATTGAAAAGCTGTTGAATGAACATTCTCTGATCCCTCTTCAGGCCCGTGACGGTTGATCCACCCTCATTTCGATTCTTTCCCCCAGGTCCTTGTTTCCGGGGGCATCTCAATCTTCTCGGGAAGGGGGGTTCTCTCCCACTGAATTTTTTTCCCGTAGAAAATCAGGGTGATCCAATAAAGAAACCTTCGGGCGACTGCGGATCTGGAGGCAATAAAAAAGTTAATCCTGTGGATAAAAGATCGCGGCTGGTTCCAGGGGCATATCTTCAGGCACAGAGTACACCCGAAGGTATTCCCGCCCGTTACCCAGAAACCGAAACATTTATCCTGATAATGGGGCCACTTCCTGTACCCCCGTATCACGCTTTTTTTCTCCTCCAGGGCTTGCCCCGGGCAATTGATCTCACACAATCTGCAGGTTTCGCAAAAATCCTGAACACCGATGTCTACGGGCTTATCCTCAAGAAGTTCCAAATCAGTGGTGACTGAAGCGAGCCGAACTCTGGGGCCGAATTCCCGGGTTATCAGAAAATCGTGCCTTCCCTGTTCGCCGAGGCCCGCATCAATTGCATGAGGGACATGGCAGATTTGCTCATTTCGAATATGATGCGCTCTCGCAGAGTATCCCGTCTGCCTGATGAAAGAGGCGAGAGCGCAAGCAATCTGGGCAAGCTCGTAGTAGGTCTTTCCGATCTCGCCCAGACTTTCTTCATTCTTGTCGGTGAGGGCGGCCTGTATCCGGTGGTAATTCATTTCCTTTCCGACCACAATGACATACTTGTGTTTCAAGTCGATTGGGGTGGTCACCGCCGGTCCTTTCTCCAGCTTCGACTCTTCGTAGGAAAAACCTTCGCTATAAATGAAGTCTTGTTTTACCGTTGTAATTCCAACAAGATCCGCACCAAGGTATCTGGCGGTCTTCTTTACCTCCTTTGATATCTCTCCGGGAGAAAAACCCTCTCTTTTTTCCGGATTGATCCTTCCTTCTGCGTGCCCCCTTAGACCCATCACCATCGTCCAGTAGATGCCGCCGAACGGGTCCCGGCTCTGGAGGGCCCATCGCTGTTTTCCTTTTTCAGGACCGTACCCTCCCACATGGGCAATATTGAAGGCCGTATCTTTCTGGTTGAATTTCTCCGATGCCCCTTCCTTCATCGCCTCCGTTCCGAAAAGGGCTTTCGGATTTCGGCCAAGGGGAAGGAAGAGGGATAAGGTAAAAAGCGCCATTATCACTCCAAAGGTGAACTGGAGGGTCTGAGCCACATTGCCTGACAAGAAACCCTCATCCCAGGCCCATGCGTAAAAGGCAAGGGCAATAGCCATGAGCAGGGAGAAGATAATCCCCAGGATGCCAGCCCGGAATGACTTCTCTTTGAAGGAACTGATCGCAAACCAGAAGGTGAAAAGGGTGTAGATGGAAATCAATGTAAACAGGAAATAGAACATAACCATTACCCGATTCCCCGTTTATCTCTTCGTTCCCGCGAAGGGAACTCGCGGGAACGAAGAGGAACTTATTTGACAAGGACCCATTCACCATCCTGAGCCTTGACCACGTATACATCTCTTACTGCATCGCCATCTTTATTAAACTCAGTTTCCGTAGCCAATCCGGGAAACGCCTTTAGGTCCGTCAGCCCTTTCATGATCAGTTCACGGTCCTTAGCCAGATCCTCCGGTTTATTCGTGATCCCATTTTTCTTCATGACATGGGCTAACATCTGCACCGCATCATAAACATTGACATCAAACTGGAGGGGTTCGGGCGGATCAAACCCTCTCTTCTTGGCCCTCTCCGCATACTCCTTGGTAAACCTCTGGACTCTCTCCTTGGGCATCCAGTGGTAAAACTCTGATGAGGTAAAAACCCCTTCCGCATCCTTCCCGCCCCTGCTCGGAAACAGGGAATGCATGAGAGGATTTCCACCCACCATGGGTTGTTTTAATCCCTGCCGTCTCGCCTCCTTGATGAAGGTGACCCCATCCATATAGACGCCCCCAAACACGATACCATCAAATTCAAAACCCTTAAGCCGTGTCACCTGAGGTCTCATGTCAAAGTCACCTGTTGTATAGGTGATGTATTTGCCTTCATTCACGATCTCGAGACCCAGCTTTTTACTAACTCCTGGCAAGACCACCGTCCCTAAGGCCAAGCTGACAGCATCCTTTGAATCATGAACAATGGCAACCGTCTTAATATTATAATGCTCCTTCCATTTTGCCACAGCAGGCATGGCCAGTCTTAATTCATCGATCTTGTTTCGAAAGGCATAGGGGCGATTTGCCGCTGCCACGCCCGGTTTCGAGGAGGCCTGGGCTATCATAACGATTCCCAGTTTGTTCCCTACCGGAAAGGCCACCTCACATTCTGATGTGGAGAATGGCCCTAAAATAGCAATGACTTTATCATCGGTAGCAAGTTTTCGGACAATACGTGTGGCTTCGTCAGGCTTACTGGCTGTATCATAGACTATTGTTTTTAAGGGCATGCCATTGACTCCTCCAGCGGCATTGATCTCTTCAGTTGCCATTTCAAGGGCGACCAGGTTTCTCTTACACCAATCACTCCATAATCCATGAAGTCCAAATGCCACTCCGATTTTGATCGGCTCCTTTGCGCCCGAAACTGAGAAACCAAAAAGAACTCCTGCCACAACCACCAGTAAAATGGAAACTAACTTTAACCTCTTCATAAATTAACCTCCTTTCTTAGGCCAAACGATTAGACCCTCATAAATTTTGACTAAACTGTATGCAGTATATTCCATGCTACATACGATGTCAATAAAAATCTTCATCCAGGTGTATCCCCAGTTTTTGGGGGTAATTTTTGTGTTTGTGGTAAGGCACGGAGTGTAACGGAGTGCCGCAAAACACCGATCTCTATCACGCTACTCCGCTTTGCTTCGTAGCACACTACGAACACTTATCGGTCAAGCCTTGATTTAAGAGAGTTGAGAGAAACAGGAAGGTTAAGAAATTCCTTAAAGATCAGATCAATCGAAAATATTTGATCGTTCATATTGGACTGGCAATTTCATTCCGGTCTTTAGGGCTTTTGCAGCATGATGAGGCCAGTATGGGTCCCAAAGGGCCATTCGACCGATAACAACGATATCTGCCCGCCCCTTTGAAATGATCTCTTCAGCAAAATGGGGTTCTCTGATCAAGCCTATGGCGGCAGTCCTTATATCGGATTCGCGGCGGACAGTCTCTGCAAAACAGACCTGGTACCCTTGTTCAAGAGGGATCTCTATCCCAGGCGCATTCCCTCCACTCGAACAGTCAATGACGTCTACACCCAATGGCTTCAATCGTTTTGCCAATTGGACGGTGTCAGATACCTGCCATCCCCCTTCAATCCAGTCAGTGGCAGAGATCCTCACAAATAAAGGAAGCTCCAGTGGCCATACCGACCGGATGGCTTGAACGGTTTCAAGAAGGAAGCGGACTCGTCCATTAAAATCCCCCCCATATCCATCCGAGCGGCGGTTACTAAGAGGTGATAAGAAAGAGTGCAGTAAGTATCCATGGGCAGCATGGACTTCGATCAGACGGAAACCTGTTCGAAGGGCTCGTTTGGCAGCATCCTGAAATTTCAGAATTACCTGCTCAATATCAATGGGAGCCATCTCACGGGGAATTAGATCCCCCTCCTCCCATGGAAGAGCACTGGGGCCGATCACCTCCCATCCACCTTCCTTCAGCCCCAGGGAACGCCGTCCCTCCCATGGACGCATACGAGATGCCTTTCGGCCGGCATGGCCAAGCTGGATTCCCGGGACAGCTCCCTGCTTGCTCACGAATCCTGTGATGCGCCTAAATGCGGATTCCTGTTCATCGCTCCACAAACCCACATCATAAGGAGTCATCCGGCCTGCAGGGTCAACAGCCGTTGCTTCGGTCATCACAATTCCAGCGCCGCCAACCGCCCTTGACCCGAGGTGGACAAAATGCCAGTCAGTGGGCGCTCCATTCGGCGCGCAGTACTGGCACATAGGTGATACCATGATCCGATTCCTTACCTTAACATCACGCAATTCAATCGGTTCAAAAAGCCATGATTGGCCACCTGCCTTATCATCGCTCACGAGGAACCTCCAGAATCTCTACGGCTTGACGTCGCACCGTTCCCTTGAAAAGTGGAAAATTTGCCATATCCGCACGCGCCCTTTCTCGCTCTGGAGAATTAATGGCAACGAGAAGATCTTCAAGGGTATCAAAGGTTAAGCGGGTGATCATGAATATATCTCCGCCTTCGACCCCGCGTTCTATCTCTACTCGCCGAATTTTTGGAAATGTCCAGACAATAGGAACGTGTTTTTCAAGATAGTAACGCAAGAACTCCCCGGCATCCTCAGGTTTCCCCTCATAAATCACTAAATAGGCATGGCTCATGGTTCTTCTCTCCCCTTCTAATTTCACAACGGCTCGGATAGAACACAATGTTGTCAAAGGTTTTCGATCAGGGCTGAGGCAAATTCAGAGCACTTGACCTTCCTGACCTTCTTCATCTGTCTGGCAAGATCATAGGTGACGATCTTCTGTGAGATGGTCTGCTCCAACGCCTTCACAATGACCTCCCCTGCTTCCTTCCAACCAAGATAATCGAACATCATGGCTCCGGAGAGGATTAAAGAAGAAGGATTGATCACATCCTGGTCCGCATATTTGGGCGCGCTTCCATGAGTCGCCTCAAAGACAGCAGCCCGGTCCCCGATATTGGCTCCGGGTGCCATGCCCAAACCTCCCACCTGAGCGGCCAGTGCATCGGACATATAGTCTCCGTTGAGATTGGGCATAGCCAGGACATCATACTCTTCAGGCCTTAAGAGAATCTGTTGAAACATCGCATCCACAATCCGGTCTTTGATCACGATCTTTCCGGAGGGAACCTGTCCCTTCCCGAGGTCGCTCTCTGAAATGACCCTGTCTCCGAATTCCTCCCTGGCCAACTGATATCCCCAATCCCGGAATGCACCTTCGGTGAACTTCATGATATTCCCCTTGTGAACCAGCGTGACACTCTTCCGGTTGCGAGAAAATGCATACTGGATGGCCATCCGAACCAGCCGCTTCGTTCCGAAACGGCTGATGGTTTTAATTCCAATTCCAGAATCTTCCCGGATCTTCCTGCCCAGCTCCCTCTCAAGAAACTCTCGCAGCTTCAACGCTTCTTCTGTTCCCTCTCTCCATTCAATGCCGGCATAAAGATCTTCCGTATTTTCCCTAAAGACGACCATATCCACCTTTTCCGGATGTTTTAGCGGGCTGGGAGTACCGGGGATATACTTCACAGGCCGGATGCAGGCATAGAGGTCGAGCCTCTGCCTCAGCAGAACATTGATGCTTCGAATCCCTCCACCCACCGGAGTGGTCAGGGGACCTTTAATGCCAATTTTATATTCTCGAATCGCTTCAATCGTCTCCTCAGGAGCCCACTCCTTCGTTAATTGAAAAGCCTTCTCTCCGGCATAAACCTCGAGCCAGTGAACTTTCCTCTTTCCTCCGTAACACTTCTCCACCGCTGCATCGAAGACACGAACAGAAGCCCCCCAGATATCCGGCCCCACCCCATCCCCTTCAATAAAAGGGATGATCGGCTGATCCGGAATGATCCGTTTCCCCTCAGAACTGTATTGAATCTTTTCTCCAGCCATTTTCTTCCCTTGCTATTTATTTTCTATCTTCTTTACCGGTGAATCCAACCTACTTGATCATTAATTGAATCATTGAATTCAAAAATTCACTGGGAGTAACAATATGGGTATGATGGAATTCTTTAACAGGAAAGTGGTGGATATTTCCAGTGATGAGGAAATCAGCTTTCGCTTCTAAGGCACATTCTAAAAAAGCATTGTCGGCTGGTTCTTTAGCAACGTCATAAATTAAAACTTTAGGCACAACCCATAAAGCACGTCTTGTAAATATAGAAAGAAGTTTTTTTACTTCCGCCTCGTCCAGACCCTTGAATTTATCTCGTGCCAAAACCTTTTCATATTCAGTAAAGATTTCTTTGCTCAAACAAACCGTACAGTCACCTTGAATGAAAAGAGAGAGAATTAAAGCTGGATTGCTCTGGGGCTTGAGGAGTGCTGAAACAACGACGTTGGTGTCAACCACAATTCGGAGCATATCGTCAATAACTATTTCTTAGATTTAGATCGACGGTAAGCTGCAATTTCAGCGTCGATTTCTTTACCGCTGATCTTATCCAGTCCAGCTTTTTTAGCACTGAGTTGAATGGTGGTTAATATCTCCGGCTGTTTAATGATGTTTCTCAAATAGTCCTCCACGCCTAAAATCACGACTTTGGGTTTCCCTCGCCGACTGACTAAAAAACGTGTCTTTCCCTTTTCTGCCTTCTCCATAAGCTCCCCAAAGCGAGTCCGGGCAGAAATAGCATCAATAAGTTTTGTCATAGATTTTGTCTGCATATTGATCCTCTAAAACGAACTAATTAGTTAAATGTTTAATCTATTTAAGGATAGCAGAAGGGATTTTCTTAGTCAACACAGTGTGAAAAGGAAATACTCATCCTAAATATCTCCCGAAGACTAAGGAAGTGCAGTTTCCTCCAAAAGCAAACGAGTTGGAGAGCACGACTTTTACTTCTTTTTCCCTTGACTTCTCCGGAACGTAATCGAGATCGCAATCTTCATCACCTTCCCGATGATGAAGGGTGGGAGGAATGAAATTATAAACGATGGAGAGAACCGATGCCACTGCCTCGATGGCGCCTGCCGATCCCAAACAATGTCCCACCATCGACTTGATGGAACTGACGGCAATGGCATAGGCTCTCTCTCCAAATGCCTTTTTGATGGCAAGGGTCTCGACCTTATCATTGAGCGGCGTTCCTGTTCCATGGGCATTAATATAATCGACTTCGTCAGGAGTGATTCCACCTTCTTTCAGGGCTTCCCCCATGATTCGGGCCTCTATCACTCCATTGGGTTCCGGTGCTGTAATGTGATGGGCCTCGCCACCGATGCCATATCCTAAAAATTCTGCAAGAACCTTCGCCCCCCTTTTCATTGCTTCCTCAAGATCTTCTAAGATTAAGATGGCCGCTCCTTCACCCAGAGACATCCCTGCCCTTTTCCGATCGAAAGGCTTACAGGGAGAAGGATCCATCGCCTTAAGGGAATTGAATCCGCCAAAAGTGAGTTCACTCAGGGAATCGCTTCCTCCGCAGACAACGGCTTTCACTTCCCCTTTCCTGATGAGATCGGCTCCATAGCCAATGGAGGTGGCTGATGAACTGCACGCTGTGGTGATTGTGGCTTTGGGTCCTGAAAATCCAAATCTCTCTGCGATTCGACTGGTTGTAAAACTCGGGATGAAAGGAAAGATGAGAGAGGGGTTCGATTTCCCTTTGAGAAGGATTTCCCGGTGATAGGTTTCTGCCTCGAACATGCCTCCTGCGCCTGCCCCCAGGCAGACCCCTATTTCTTCCGGAGGATAAGAATCGATTCCGGAATCTTTAACCGCCTCTTCTGCCGCAATGAGGCCCAATTGATCCGTTCTGGAAAGTCTTTTCAGATCTCTCTTCTTAAAATATTTCTCGGGTTGATAACCCCTGACTTCGGCTCCGATCCTGGAGGGATATTTAGAGGTATCAAAAAGGGTGACCGGACCAATTCCTGAACGGCCCTCTTTCAGGGATTGGGCAAACTCATCCACACTCTTCCCGATCGAACAGAAAATACCCATACCTGTAATGACAACGCGCTTCGATTTCATTGGACTGCCTTATGTATATCATTTTCAATCAAGGGCTCGCAAGACAGCCTTGTATAGTAAAGTTAAACCGGCTTCTTGATAGATAGAAAAAACTGGGGTATTATAAAACATCTCAAAAACGAACATATGTCGAAGATATGTGCGAAGGGAGGAATGATGATGAACGAAAAAGATCGTTTAAATGCTCTGGAGGTGGCGCTCAATAATGAGATGAGAGAGAGGGAATTCTATCTTAAAAATGCGGACCGGACGCAGAACCCCCTCGGTAAAAAAATGTTTCGGCAGATCGGGGATGATGAACTGGAGCATTATGAACGGCTGAAACAGCTCCATCAAAAGTGGGCAAAGCAGAAAAAATGGCCCGAGACCGTTCCTCTCAAAGTAAAAGACACCGTGGTAAAAGATATTTTGATCGATTTTGTGAAGAAGGTAAATGAAAAAACCAAAGGTGATTCAGACGATTTAGAAGCCGTCCGGATTGCCCTCGACTTTGAGGCAAAAGGGGCAAAGTTCTATGCCGAAATAAGAGACGCCTCATCCGATCCCAAAGAGAAACAGTTCTTCGACCTCCTTGCCAGGATGGAAAATGAGCACTATCTCTCGCTCAAGGACACCGAGGAATATTTCATCGATCCTGTTTCGTGGTATCGAAAGATGGAACATCACACCCTTGATGGAGGTTAAGGAATCTCAATAGAGATGCTTCCCTTGAATAGGGTTCCAATTGGGTAAAAATTTGGATAGAATCCAGCTAACAATGCTGATGAGGATCGACCCCAAAACCGCCGCCCAAAAACCATTTACTTGAAATCCTTTTATAAGGGTTGATACCAAACCCAGCATCAATCCATTGATGACAAAAAGAAAAAGGCCGAGGGTCAGTAGGGTGAGAGGAAAGGTGAGTAAGACCAGAATAGGTCGGAGTATGGTATTGACGATCCCTAATAAAAAGGCCGCCACCAGTGCCGTCCAAAAGCCATCGACCCAGATCAAGCTTGGGAAAAGGTAAGCAATGATCAGGATGGCTACCATATTGATAATTAAACGAACGATGAAGAACATAGTCTCCCTCCTGAGATTTTTAATTTTTAATATATACCCATCCTCCTATCCCGTCAACCCCCGGATTCTCCTGTTGACACCAACGTTGATGCCGCTCGATCAAAACCGGCGCCCAGGGTCCCTTCAGTGATTTGGAAATTAGTCGAAATACCCGGGAGGGGGAAAAAAAGAAAAATGGATTGGTTAAAAATATCGTGTCCGTGCCTGCCGGTAGGCAGGGGTAACTAACCCGTCATGAAAGGTTATAAGGGATTAGAAACCCGCTGGAGTTTCGGAAAAGCGAAACGGACTCCTAAAAAACTTAACCCACCTGACGCTCATTTCGTTTCCTTCCTTTACCCCGTTAGAAATAATGCCCCGCTGGAATTTCTAACGGGGTTTACAAGCCGATGCATCATTTTTTCAAAGCGCCCATCGTCAGCCCCTGAACAATCGTTCTCCGCACAAAGAATGCGAACACGGAAACCGGCAGTACGATCAGGGTGGCCGCGGCGCCGATCCCGGCCCAGTCGATCTTTCCGTAGGAGATAAAATTATACACGGCCACCGGAACGGTTTTAGTCTTTGGGCCGGAGAGGATCAGCGAAAAGAGAAACTGGTTCCAGGAAAAGATAAAAGACATAATCGCCGAGGTGGCGATCCCGTTTCGCACCAAGGGCAGCACGATAATGATAAAGCTTTGCAGGCGGGAACACCCGTCGATCATGGCAGCGTCTTCCAACTCGGCGGGTATGCCCTCGAAAAAGGAGACCATCAGCCAGATCACCATGGGCAAGGTGATGATCAGATGGGTGATGGTAAGAGCCGTGTAGGTGTCGATGAGCTTCAGGTGACGGAAGATGATGTACCAGGGGAGCAGATAGCTCACAAATGGCGTCATCCGGGCAACCAGGATGATGATGCCAATTTTGCCCTGGCGGTACTTCGCGATGGAATAGGCCGCAGGCAGCCCCAGCGCCAGGGAAATACCAGTCGCAAGGCAAGCAACGATGAGGCTATTGATCAGATATCTGAAAAAATTGTATTGCTGAAAGACCGCCCGGAAGTTTTCCAGCGTGGGTATAAAAATAAACTCCGGGGGATAGGCGATATTTTGGACACCGGTTTTAAGGCCGGTCAGGATCATCCAGACAAACACGAACACCGGCGGCACGCACAGGGCGATTGCGCCCGCATAGAAAAGAATCGATTTAAAGGACCTCGTTATTCTGGCTCCCGTTTTCATCTTTCGTGCATCAGCGGTCAGGGCACAGCACCAACCCCGTTAGGTATTTTTTGCGCTGAGCCTCATCCGATTCATGACCACGTTAAATACCAACACAATCAAGAACACCACCACCATGAGGGCTGAGCCGTATCCGGCCTTGAAGAAGCTGAACCCGACAGTGTAGGAATAGAGATACAGCGTCTCGGACGCGATGCCCGGTCCGCCCTGGGTGATGGTGTAGATCATGTCAAACTCCTTGAGGTTGTCCAAAGATCGCAGCATCAATGCCGCAATCAACACCGGTCGGATCAGGGGTAGGGTGATGTACCGGAAGATCTGCAGTGCATTGGCCCCGTCGATCTGTGCCGCCTCATAGGGTTCGTGGGGCAGGGATTTGAGCCCGGCCAGTACGATGAGGGTGATCATGGGCGTCCATTTCCACACGTCGACCAGCACCAGGGCCGGGATCACCGTCTGCGGGCTGCTGACCCACAGGCTGCCTGGAAGACCGACGCTTTTGAGCAGGTAGTTCATGACCCCGATTTCTGGATTCAGCATGATCCGCCAGATCAACGCAACCGCCACCGGTGTCGCTGCAAACGGAAAGATATAAATGGCTTGAACGATCTCACTGCCCTTGAATTCGCGGTTTAAATAAAGCGCAATGAGAAGTCCCAGCACCACCTCAAGGGAAAGGCTCAGGCCGCTGAAATAGACCATCACCTTCATGCCGTTTAAAACGCGCTCATCCGAGAGGAGATCGACGAAGTTTCCAAGGCCGATAAACCGCGGCTGTCCAAGACCGATGGTCCACTTGGTAGAGGAAAGGTAGAGGTTATACCCGATCGGAATGATCACGATGAGGAAAAGGGCGATCACTGCCGGCGCCGGGTAGACGAGAGCTTGGCGGCGATCAATGAACCGGCTAAGTGCACTGAAGGCGGTCTTCATGAAAGTGGGTTCTGTCTTGATAATGCTATGCCGGGATCTATCTGCGAAATGGACACAGAGAGATCCCGGCTACTCGAACGCTATCGCTCCATCTTCTTATCCATCAACTCAGCTGCTTTCTTAGCCGAGGCCGCCACATCCTTGCCTTCGATGGCGTCCACGATCACCTGGCCGGTAATATCCCGGATTTCGGGGACGTTGAGGACGGGCGGATTCCACTGGGGCTGGCCGATCTCAAAGGACTTCATGGTGTTTGCTGTCCAGTCCGGGTGGTCGTCTTTGGATTTAAATTCTTTGGAATTCCAGGCCGAGGCCCGTCCTGCCGGCACCCCGGCCAGGAGCGCAGCCAGGCAGTTAGTTTTGTTGGTGGCCCACTGGATGAATAGCCAGGCCGCCTTTTGCCGCTCGGGCGTGCTGGTTTTGCTGATGGAAAGGCTCCAGTTGGAAACATGGGGCAGCCTGCCCGCCGGGCCGGCCGGGATCGTGGCGTAACCCACCTTGCCAACCACCTTCGATTCTTTGGGATTTTCGTACAATGCCTTGAACACGTTGGCGTCGTATATCATGGCAGCCCTGCCTTCCATGAAGATAGACGTACTTTCGGCCCAGTGGAGCATGGTCCCGCCCTCAGGACCATAGTTTCTCAACAGGTCGCCGTAAAACTTGAAGGCTGCGATGCTCTGGGGCGATCCGAAGTTCGAATTGCCCTGGGCGTTCGTCCATGAACCGCCAAAGCTGTATAGAAAACCGACCCACTGTGAGGTAGCCGCGGCTTTCTTGCCCCGCAAGGTGATGCCGACCATCTTCTTGCCGTCAATCTCCTTGCCGTGGAAAAACTTGGCCGTCTCCTCCAGCTCTTTCATGGTCTGAGGGACTTTTACATTGAGCTTCGTAAAGAGATCCTTGCGATAAGAGAGAAGTGACGTTTCGGCGTTGATCACAATGCCGATCTGCTTCCCCTCAACGGATGAGGCCTTTATGAAGCTGGCGAAGAAATCCTTTATATCCCAGTTTGCCTCGGTCAGCGTGGGATCGGCGATGTACGCATCCATGGGCTGGAGCCATCCGGCTTTCCAGTAGTGGAGGTCGTCCTGACCCGGCATGATCATGTAACCGTCCATCTTTCCACCGGCGTTGAGCTCAACGGTCCGTTTGTGCCGGTATTGATCCTCCGGAAAAGCTTCGAGGATCACCTTGATGCCGGTTAACTTTTCAAACTCGGGCACCCTGGGTTCGATGAATGTCGTGAATGGGTGTTTGTTCATCAGGAAACGGATCTCGGTGCCCCGTAACTGCTTCCAGTCAACCGCGGCAAAAGCGGTTGTGGACACCATCCCTGCGCACAGCAGGGCCACCAATACAACAATGACACTTCTTCTTTTCATATGATGCCTCCTTCCTAAATGGTTTTGGATAGTACCGTCAGACTCCTTGTCTACCAAACCGAATGGTTTGATCATTCCTCTCCGATGAGATCCTTAAATAGAATAAGAAGAAAACCCCCCATCCACGGGCACTACAACGCCTGTCACGAAACTGGAAGCATCTGAAAGCAACCAGAGGAGGGTACCGATGAGGTCGTCCGGTTGGCCAAATCGGCACAGGGGCGTATGGGCGATCACCTTTTGGGCCCGGGGCGTCAGCTCTCCTGTTTTCTGATCGACAAGCAAAAACTTATTCTGCTCGGTCATAAAAAAACCAGGTGCCAGGGCATTCACGCGGACACCGGTGTGTGAAAAATGGACTGCCAGCCATTGTGTGAAGTTACTCACCGCTGCCTTGGCTGCGGAATAGGCGGCTACTTTTGTGAGAGGTGTGAAGGCGCTCATCGAAGAGATGTTGACGATTGCCCCCTTCCCTTTCTCGACCATCCCCCTGGAAAAAACCTGTGTCACGAGAAAGGTGGACATGAAATTGAGGTCAAAGACCTGGCGGAACCCGGCTGGATCCAGATCAAAAAATGACTGGGTAGATGGCCCGGACGATTCAGCGGGGACATGGAATTCTTCGGAAGTGCTGGCCCGGGGGTCGTTTCCGCCGGCGCCGTTGATCAGAAAATCGGGCGCACCCCATAAGCTGCATAACGCCTCGTAGCACTCCCGGACCTGGACCCTATCCAGCACGTCACACCGGAACGCTTTGGCGGTCCCTCCGGCCCGGATGACCGCCAGCGACCGGACTTCGGCTTTTCCCAGATCGATATCTAATACGGCCACCTTTACGCCCATAGAACCCAGGGCTTCAGCCATGGCGCCGCACAACTCGCCCCCACCGCCTGTGATAGCGGCCACTTTTCCGGTGAGATCAAAGTGGTTCAAGATGTCGCTTTTCATTCCGCTCGCACCCCTTTAGTAAACCCCGTTAGAAATTCCAGTCGTTGCGACTCGAAACCGAGCAGGGTATTATACCCCGTCGTAATTGTACTAAAATGGAATTCCACCGCAGCCGCCGGCCCAGGGGGCCTCTGGCCCGGAGGGAGTATACGCCCATTATTTCTAACGGGGTAAATCATGAAAGCGTTTTAAAAGAACTGCTCATCATTGTCCTGAAGGTTTGAAATTGATCACAACCCGCCCCGCTCTTCTACAAAGGCTGTCACTTCGTCCCAGAAGGGCATGGAAATGGAGCAACCGTGCCGGCTTACTACGATCGCACCGCAGGCGTTGCCCAGCCGCGCCGCCTTCCAGAGGTCCCATCCCTTCACATATCCATACAGAAAGCCCGCGCCGAATGCGTCTCCTGCACCCAGAATGTTTTGAACGGTTATTGGAAAACCCGGTACGTCCTTCGCTGCGCTCTCACGCTGATGAATCCGGCAACCGTGTTTGCCGCGTTTCTCCACCACCACCCGGGGCCCGTATTCCATAAGGGCGCAAACATGCTCAGCCGTATTCCCCGTGATCTTGGCATCGGTCACCTGGGAATAGGTCAGCCGGACAGCATGAGGGTCGGTCAGCATGGCCGCATTAATCTCATCCTCAGTGCCCACGATAATATCCACACAATGGAGAACCGAACGAACGGCAACCCCGTAAGCACGTGAATCGTGCCATTGGTTCGGCCGGAAGTCTAAGTCAAGGACGACGGATGTCCCGGCCTTTTTGGCTAGATCCGCTGCATACAGGGTGGCACTCCTGCTCGGTTCTTTGCTCAGATTGGTGCCGGCGAACTGAAAGACGAGACTGTCAGTAATGGGGGCTGCCAACACATCATCGATCTCCAGAGCAATGTCGGCACAATTATCCCGGTAAAAGACAAGCGGAAATTTGTCAGGGGGCTCGATCCCAAGAACGACAACGCTGGTGTACCGACCCGGTTTGCGGGGGCTGAACCGGACATCCACCCCTTCTTCAGTCAGAAAATGGACAACGAAGTCGCCGACGGGGTCCTCCCCGAAAGCGGTTAATAACGCTGATTTCAGTCCCAGCCTGCGGCACCCGACACTCATATTGGTTGGGGACCCACCCACATAGGCGGCAAAGCTTTTGATATGAGCAAAGTCGACCCCTACATCATTGCTGTAAAGGTCCATGCAGGATCGGCCCATGTGAAACGTATCGTAAGTGCGCTGAACCTGGCAGGGGTTTTGATGGTTCATTCTGTGGTTCTTATCATTCCAACTGGTCAAATGCTCGAAACCGCAACGACCGCTTGTTGTTTGTGCCTTGGCTTGCTAATATGAAATTAATCATATGAAGGTGGGATTTATATGTCAAGCAAAAAAGGCCTCAGGGTCAGGCTTGCAATAATGCAATGTTTGTGTCTATAGGGAGGTAACGGAGGTTTATATCGCTTCAACGCTTCCTACCATTAAACCCGTGGTCACAGTGGTTCTCGCTGTCTTCATCCTTGATGAAACCATTACGCCCATGCGTATTTTGGGTGGCTTGATGATCCTCATCGTTGTCATTCTATTGGCGAGGAGGACAAGACCTGTATAGAAGGGACTTTGTTGAAAAGGTCATTGTTTTCTAATAAGCTAAAGCTTTGGATCGTTAATCATTAAGATCCATCCGATTTGAAGCAAAAGTAAAGAATCCCGCCCACAGGGTGGGGCTTTAAAACCTAAATTCTAAATCCAAAACCGAGATCCCGAAACAAGTTCGGGATGACAAAAAGACCAGAACCAAACCCTCTTGTCATGCTGAACTTGTTTCAGCATCTGGTTGGCTTTTTTCTGCTTTCAGCAGACGCATCTTTCATCCCCGTCCCTGCCTACCGCAGGCAGGCACAGGAAGGGGCTTTCAGATGCGATTTTAATAAATGGTTTAAGGTTTCTATGAGCATCAAAGAAATTCTTCTGCTTGGTAATCCAAAGCTTTATGAAATATCTGAACCTCTAAAGAGAGAGGAGTTGCCTGCCCTTGCCCCAATCATTCAGGACCTTCATGATACACTGATTCATTTCAGGGAGCAGCATGGGGCCGGACGGGCGATTGCAGCGGTTCAGATCGGAGTGATGAAGAGACTGATTTATATGCACATTGATAGACCTATCATCTTTATCAACCCGGTTCTGGATCAGAAGAGTGAGAAGATGATCGCGATATGGGATGATTGCATCTGTTTTCCGGATCTGCTCGTTAAAGTGGAGAGGCATCGAAGCTGCCGAATCGCCTACAGGGATATGGAATGGGAGGAACGGACGATCATGCTGGAAGGTGATCTATCGGAGTTGCTACAGCATGAATGCGATCATCTCGATGGCATACTGGCTGTTTCCCGCGCCATTGATCCATTTTCTTTTGCCCTGAAAAGCCAGAAAAATTTTTATCATGCTAAATCTGTTTGACAGGATTGGCTCGTTGTGTATGATATAAATCGATGATGAAAAATCTATTGCTGGAAGATGTAGAATACAAGGTTGAGACGACCCATTGGGGAACCTGGCGAAGGTTTGCCTATCCCAACGGTAAGTACTTCGCAGAATTCAGATCCAACGCCACTTTCGGGGGACTCCCTCTTTTGCACTACACCCGTGGTATCTGTCCTGAGACTGGAAGGCGAGTCGTTGCAAAAGGAATCGTAGCCGTGGGAAGGCTTGCCATGGGCGCCCTCGCCATTGGTCAAGCCTCCTTCGGTCTTATGGCGATAGGCCAGGCTGGATTAGGTCTCCTTTTAGGTTTAGGACAGGGGGCGACTGGACTCTATGCCATTGGCCAGGTATCAATTGGAGTGCTGTTTGGTCTTGGACAGATCGCCACCGGAGAGATCGCCATTGGACAGATTGCTTTCGGTAAGTATGTGTTGGCCCAGTTAGGCTTTGGTGAACATGTCTGGAGCATGAAACGTACCGATCCTGAGGCAGTGGCCTTCTTCAAATCCTTCCTGTCAAGATTTACCCCGTTAGAAATATAACCACCCTGCTCTGCAGTCCCGCTATAGCGGGATTATATTTCAGAATAATTCCGACGGGGCTTGCCCCGCTCGGTTTCGAGTCACAACGACTGGAATTTCTAACAGGGTTTACCCCCTGATGGCCATGTAGCCCCTCATCCTCTTCCATCATATTCATCAACCTCTGCGAAAGCACGTACAGGAAAAGAGGCCCCCCGGACAATTCGAAGGGGAACAGCATAGAATTTAAAGCCGATTCGAGGAAGAGCCGATAGATTGCACAAATGCTCCACGATGAGGATATTTGAGGCAAGAAGGTGGGTATGAGCGGGCCGGGACGGATCCATGGTATCATCCACATTCCAGAAATCAACTCCCACAAGGACTGGTTTTGATCGGATTAAAAGATTGATCAACTCTTCTGAAAGATATGGGCCGGGCTCCCAGTAGCTTTCCGTTCCCCATCTCTTATCCCATCCCATTCGGATGAGGACTGCCTTTCCTTTTAATTCCTCATCTTCAGCATGAATGGTTACTGAGCGATCTTTAGAGGCAATTCCATCGATGACAATTCCGGGGATTCCTGCAACCCTTTGAAGAGGAATTTGGCTAAGGTCCGTTCCGTTCCTGTAGCGATGAAAAGGGCTATCCAGGTAGGTGCCGACATTGCAGACCATCTCCATTTTCCCGAGATAAAATTCGGCTTTATCTCCATAACGAGAACGAGACGCATTATGGTCAAGAAAAGCCCCGATCTTAGGTCGCGGCAGACCGGGATAAACCATCATCCCATCTTCCAGGATATGGCTTAATTCAATAAACTTCTTCATAGCAATCACTTGTTCGAGTAAAATCCTATTCGGCGCTGAGGATATTGTCAAGCCGTTCTCTTCTTTCCGTTTGACAGTGAAAGTGAAAATCTGTTAATTTCGATTTGCTTATAAGTCTTTTAAAAAGGAGGGAATCGATATGAAAAAAGAGGACAAGAAAGGATTAAGCAGAAGGGATTTTTTAAAGGGAACGGTCATTGGAACGGCAGCGCTGGGTATGGGCGGCTTTGCTGGCAAGACGGCCCTTGCCCAGGCGAAAGCTCCCATCAAGATTGGGGTTGCCATCTCCCTGACCGGGGCATGGGCCCGCGAGGGAGAATTGGAAGTCGGCGGATATAAACTCTGGGGAAAGGTCATCAATGAGAGGGGCTGCACCTTTGGCGAGGTGGAGAAACTGGGATGTCCTGGGCCAGGACTTCTTGGAAGGCAGGTGGAGTTCGTCGTCTACGACGACAAAAGCGATCCGAGCGAGGCAATTAAGCTGATTCGAAAACTGGTTGTCTCTGACAAGGTCGATCTGATCCTGGGTCCCTATGGGAGTGCGGTTTCCAATGCTATCGCCCCATTGGCAGAAGACTATAAAATACCCATCATCACACCTTTAGCCAACGCACCGGTCATCTGGGAAGGCAAAAAGAGGGAGTGGTTTGTCGGGGTTTTACCTGCAGCCTGGAGAAACCTCTTCGGATGTCTCCAGATCGGAAAAGAAAAAGGAGTAAAGACCGCTGCCTTCATCTATTCTGATACGGCCTTCCCCATCGGGGCCACAAGGCCTCTTGTTGTCAGGGCAAAGGAGATGGGCATCCAGGTCGTGCTCGATGAGGCTTATCCCAAAGAGACGGCAGATTGGGAACCCATGATGTCGAAGGCATGGTCGCAGAAGCCTGACCTGATCATCGGAGGAGGATATCTCCCTGATTCGATCGGATTGGTGAAGGCGGCCAAAGCCGTGAATGCTACACCGAAACTCTTTGGATTCCTGGTGGGACCGGCCATTTCGGATTTTGCAAAATCCCTGAAGGGCGATGCGACCTATGTCACAGGAGAGACATTCTGGGAGCCCTTTGTCAAAACACCTGGAAACCTCGATTTTTACAGCGCCTATCTGAAAGAGTACAAAAGCGAACCTTCCTACCATGCCGCGGCCGGTTTTGCCGCAGGGCAGATCCTGGAGCGAGCGGTCAAGGAGGTGGGCAATATCGAGGACAAGAAGGCGCTGAGGGATAAGTTATATTCGATCAAGACCAACACTATCTTCGGTGAATATGAAGTGAATCCCCTGGGCCATCCGGATTCGGGTTGGCAGATCGGAAAGACAACCAACCTCGTCCAGTGGCAGAAGGCTGAAGGGAGAAGACTTCTTCCCAATCAGGTGGCCATCGAGGGAATGGCAAAGCAGATCGTCTTTCCGGCAGGGATAAAGACGGCCGATGTCATCTTTCCCTTCCCGGGATGGGGCAAGTAACGCCTCGATTGCGGAATGCGCCTGCCTGCCGGTAGGCAGGGATTGTGGAATGTGGAATTAAGTTCATAGAATATCTAATTCTAAATCGCCAATATTCCATCATTCCATTAGATTCTTACACAATAAATTCTGAGAATTTATCTCTAACACTGGTCAATGATTCCTGTCATTCCCGCGAAGGCGGGAATCCAGAAAAAACCCCACAAAGAAAATCCTGGATTCCTGCTTCTGCAGGAATGACGAAAATTTGATGCCAAAATTTCAAATATTTTTGGTTAGAATTTCGCTATGACCAACTTCATCGAAATCCTCATCCGGGGAGTGATGCTGGGTTCCCTCTATGCCCTGGTCGGCATGGGCCTCACACTGGTCTGGGGAGTCGTGGGGATTGTCAACATCGCCCACGGCGAATTTGTCATGCTGGGCGCTTATTTAGCCTTCTGGTCTTTCAGCCTGCTTCACTTGAACCCTTTACTCTCGGTAGTTCTCGCCATCCCTGTCTTCTTCTTCGCCGGCACGATGATTCATAAATGGATCACCGAGAGATTGACGAAGGCGCCGGAGCTTTCCGCACTGATTCTGACCTTTGGCATGTCGATTCTCATCTGGAATCTGGCGCAGTTCTTCTGGACCAATACCTACCGCTCCGTTCCTTATCTGACCGGCAGCTTTCCCTTTTTCGGATTGGTCTTCGCAAAGAGCAAAACCGTCTCCTTTTTTCTTGCAATTGGCATCACAGCGGCCCTTTTTGCCTTTCTGAAATATTCCAGACTGGGAAAGGGGATCAGGGCCACTTCACAGAATCCGGAGGTGGCTCTGGTCTGTGGCATCAACACGATAAAGATGAGGGCCGTGACCTTCGGAATGGGCATTGGCCTCGCAGGGGCGGCTGGAGCCATCGTCAGCCTTCAATGGGTCATCTTCCCCCAGATGGGCGCAAGTTATGTGTCAAAGGCATTTGCCATTGTCGTGCTGGGCGGGTTGGGAAATATCCAGGGGGCTTTAGCAGGAGGTCTGATCATTGGAGTGTTAGAGAGCCTGACGACTCAATATTGGAGCGCCAAGATGGCGCAGATCATCCCTTCGATGACCATCCTTCTCATCCTCCTGCTTAGGCCCACGGGGTTGTTTAAGAAATGAAGTTACTAAACGAATAAAGCTAATGACAGCGAATGAATCGAATATCGTTCGGGAAAACGTACCCGTCATGAGTTCTTTATTAGGAAGAAATCGAGTCTTGGCAGGGATTGTCTTTCTGATGGCCTTCCTCATCTCGATTCCTTTCTTTGCATCGGACTACTGGATCACCCTCCTGGTCCTCATTCTCATCTACACGGTCTATGCCTCGGGATGGAATCTCTTCTCGGGGTTGACGGGATATACAAATTTCGGTCTCGCCTGGTTTATCGGAGTGAGCGGATATGTGAGCAGTCTTCTCATTGCCGACCATAAATTCTTCTGGCTTTTCGCCTGGCCTATCGGAGCACTCTTTGTCGGCATCGTCTCCATTGGAGTGGGTTACATCCTTCTCAGGATCAAAGGGGTCTATTTTGCCATCTCCATGGTGGCCCTGACCGAAGGGACAAGGGAACTCATCGGCACGGAATATCTCGAACCCATCACCCACGGAGGCAAAGGCGTTCCTTTTGTCGCAGGCATCAGTCTCTCCGCACTCTACTGGTCAGTTCTTCTCCTGGCATTGATCACGGTCATCATCTGCTATAAGATTACTTCCTCCAAATTCGGCCTTCGCCTCATGGCCATCCGCGAGGATGAACAGGCTGCAGAGACAATGGGTATTCATACCACACGGGACAAGATCATCGCCTTTGCCCTCAGCGCCTTTCTCACAGGGCTGGCAGGTGCGATCCATTTCACCTATCAGAACTATATTGATCCGTCATTCGGCTTCACCATCCACCTCACCCTCACTCCCATTGTGATGACCCTCTTCGGAGGTGTGGGAACGGTCTTTGGCCCGGCCATCGGGGCAACGCTCTTCACCTTCATTCATGAGATCCTCTGGGCTGAATTAACCATTCTCTATATGGCGATCTTTGGGGCCATTCTCATCGCACTGATCTTATTTTTTCCTCAGGGCCTTCTGGGCTGGATGAAGGAGAGAGGGATACTTCCGAGGATCAGGAAGATATAGTATGAAATACAGAAGAAGACAGAAGTCAGAATGCAGAATCCATAACAGAGAGATAGGATGACAAAGGAGCCCCTGTTAAGAATCGATGATGTGGTGAAGAAATTCGGTGAGGTGGTGGCGTTGGACCATTGCTCCTTTGACATCGAGCGGGGTTCGATCACCGGCCTGATCGGCCCTAACGGAGCAGGCAAGACAACCCTCTTCAATCTCATCACCGGAGTGCTTCAACCCGATTCAGGACATGTCTTCTTTAAAGGTGAGGAGATTACGGGCAAGAAACCTTACAAGATTGCTCGAAAAGGTGTGGGCCGAACCTATCAGATCATCCGGATTTTTCCGAAGATGACCCTTCTCGAGAATCTCATCGTTGTGGGAAAGGGAAGGGAGAGAGGGGTGATGGAAAGGGCGATGGAACTGCTCCAACTGGTCAGGCTTTCTGAAAAGAGGGACGATTATGCCTCTGACCTCTCCTTCGGCCAGCAGAAACTCCTCTCCCTGGCACAGGTTTTAATGTTCGATGCGGAACTTATCCTCCTTGATGAACCTGCCGCCGGCATCAATCCCACGCTCCAGAATGAATTGATGGCATTGATTCACCGGTTGAACGAAGGGGGAAAAACCTTCATCATCGTCGAGCACGACATGAGTGTGATCATGAACCACTGTCAGAATGCGATTGCCCTCAACTACGGCCAGAAGATTGCTGAGGGAAGTTGCAGCCTTGTCCAACAGGACGAAAGATTACTGGAACACTATTTCGGAAGATGATGGAAAGAGAAGGTCAACTCATCTTAAACATCGATGGCCTGGTTTCCGGTTACGGAAAGATGGAGATCCTCCACGGCATCTCCCTCTCGGTGAGAAGAGGTGAGATCGTCGGTTTGATCGGACCCAACGGAGCCGGCAAATCGACGGTCCTCAAGGCGGCCGCAGGTCTCTTAAAAGTCACTTCAGGGAAAGTGATCTTTATGGATGAAGCTATCACCCACACCCCTCCCTATCAGATTGTGGAGAAAGGGATGGCTTTTAATCCACAGGGCCGGGTCGTCTTTCCTGATATGACCGTTCAGGAGCACCTCGATATGGGCGCCTGGACGATTAAGGATCGGCTGGAGAAAGAAAAATCTCTTGAACGAATTTATAAACTCTTTCCCTGGTTGATAGAACGAAAGAAGAGAAAAGCCAGTCAGATGAGCGGAGGAGAACAGCAGATGCTCTCCCTGGCAAGGGCGATGATGATCCAGCCCAAACTCTTACTGCTCGACGAACCCTCCCTCGGACTTTCGCCCAAATGGGTCAAGACCATATTCGAGAAGATTGTGGAGATCAAAGAGACTGGCGTCCCCTGTCTCGTTGTGGAGCAGAAGGCGGCCATGGTCCTGGGATATTCGGATTACGGTTATGTCCTGGAGATGGGAAACAATCGGTTTGAAGGAAGAGGCCAAGACCTCCTCCAAAACCCCGATGTCCGCCGCCTCTACTTAGGGGGTTAATGCTCCTCCCACCAGATTCACCACGGTCCACACCATATCACATCATATATTTTTCTCATTTCATTTTTTCTTTCAGGATATTCTCGATATTTGCAAACACTTCTTCCTGACGGTTGAATTCGAGTGCTTCAGCCAGTGTGGTACGCAAGCTGGTTAGCAGTTCCTCCCGGATGCGCTCCTGGCAGTTCACCCCCGGTACTTCCTCAATCCATCCGATCCACCACCCGGCATCCTGCTTTGTCACTGCCGTGTATGTGTTGGCCATGTTTAATCACCTCGGCCTCACAATAGCATCTCCCATTTTAATTGTCAACGCACCGAACGAGTCTGCAGAAAAAGTCCTTTTGACGAATGAGAACGAGGTTTTCGGGGGTATTTGACCCTTCCCAAGTATAAGATCGTTGTTTGTGGCGCATTCTGTAAGGTTATTTTTTTCTACATTTCACAAAAGAATCTGCTTGGGGGCTTTTTCTACAGACTCAACGCCCGAACTGTACGGCGCGGCTGTTTTGCGTCCGCACCAGTGAGAGGTTATGAATTTTCCTTTTTTGTTAATGTTTTTATATCAAGTTCGTCCTTTTCTCTTCCTGTCGCCATTTTATTTCTGATGAACTTTTCTAAAGATATAACTGGTATTTTTAAACCTTCAATTTCAACAATAATTTTATCTTCATCAGCTTCTTCATATGTAACCCCATCAATCTTCGTGATGATGTCAATTCTACGAGGAATCACACCGATCTGGAAAATAATTCCTTCAGTTGAAAATTCATCGATTTGAATTTGACCAAGAGGAGCGCCGAATCGTGCTAATGCTTTGTATAATTTCTTTGAATTTATTTTATTGGGTTTTACCCAAATATCGATATCCCCGGTAGCTCTCGGATATCCATGAGTTCCTAAAGCATATGCACCTACAATCATGAAATCAACTTGTTCTTCTAACAATAGTTGCAACATCTCTTTGTAATCTTCGTTTAGCATCTTGCCCTCTCACAAATGCCCAATTATCCTTCGTAATTTCCCAAATCATTGAGATTAATTCATTCTTTTCCGCTTGAACATGTCCATCATCTGCATCTTCACTCATATTAATTTTCTTTACCAATTTTCTGTTCATGTTCATCTTAAAATTTCTCCAGTGTTTATTCAAAATTCATAACAATTATTTAACTGCAGACTCTAATTTCCTAAAATCCTATACTTGCTCGTTAATTTTGTCAAACAAATTTTCATTGTTTTTTAGGATGTTCACGGGACATAAAATCGCTTCTTATTTAAATAATTTCAAATAGTTGGTGTTTTTAAATACTTTAACCAACACTCTTTGGTCCTCTAATAATTTGTTTGGAAGTTAATGTTATATTGCATACCATGAAACCATACAATTCATTATTTTATTGTAAGCGTAATGGGGTTCGGAGAGTCCTTTGCCAATTTCTACGGGTTTATTAAAAACCCTTTTTAAATCATATTTTAAAGTCTGGATTATTTTTAAGTCCACGTCTCCAATGGAAACAAGGAGAATGCTCATCTTAGAATGCTCCTCATGATCCTTTGCCTTCCTCTTTAGGACGGAAGGTGGGGGGAGGGGTAATTTCTCCTAAAATCTCATACAATAAAGAATCCCTGTTGCTCTTTGTCATTGTAAAAAGCTTTACGTCTTGTCTCTCTTTCACCTCTGCGATCAGTCCACTCCCTTTCAACGCAATGGTGGCAATCACCCATTTCTCAGAATCAAGAATTTCTTTCAGGAGTTTTTTAAATTTCTCAGAGAGGCATTCCATCTTTCCGATTTCATCGATGATCACAAGGCGGGCTGAAGGATTGGACCAGGAGATGGAAGTGAGGAACTCTTCGAAACCTTTGACATTCACCCGATAAGACCCAACCCGGTAATGGCTTTTCAATTCCCGGTGAGAGAGTAGTTTCTTTTTCCCATCGAGGCTGATTAATTCAAACCCCCTTCTCGCGCCTTTATCCCTTATCTCGGCGGTATAGAAACCAATGGGTGAAAAGGGGCTGAATGCCTCTGAAAGCCTCTTGATCAGAGTGGTCTTGCCAATGCCGGGTAGGCCTGTGATGAGGATGTTCTTGATCTTCACCCCCGGACAAAGGAGTTGTGCCGCTTCTCATATTGAATGGTGGAGGTAGGCGTAGGACCGTAATTATGGCCAGGGAAGACCACGGTTTCTCCGGGCAATACATAGAGTTTTTTCCGGATCGACGCCTCCATCACATCCCAGGAACTTCCAGGAAAGTCCGTCCTTCCGACCGAGCCCACAAAAAGGGTATCCCCTGTAAAGACCATTCCATCCATATAGAGGGACATCCCGCCCGGAGAGTGGCCAGGCGTGTGGAGAACTTTAAGTTCGACTTTCCCCACCTTGATCAGATCGCCCTCTTTGACCAGAATGTCGGCAGGAGGAGATTGGGTGGCGTTAAACATCATGAGAAGATCGGGAGGGGTGCGGGTGAGGTAGGGGGCCTCCTCTTCATGGATGACGATCTTGGCCCCGCTCTTTTTTTTCATCTCGGCATTGCCCATGACATGGTCCACATGGCAATGGGTATTAACGATATACTTGATTTTACTGATACCATGAGATTTCGCTTCGGATAAGAGTCTTTCCGCATCATCCGAAGGGTCGATCAAGATGCCTTCCTTCGTCTCCTCATCCCCGATCAGATAGCAGAAGACCGAAAAATTTCCTACCTCATATTGCTTAACGATCATCTTTCTCCTCCTTCTCTTTCCCACCTGTTTTCTTATAATATAAAGGATGGCTCTTAGAAACTTCAACTTTTTCTTGACAAATTTATTCTAAATGTATAATTGGCTATCGTGGCTTTTCATGACGGAAATCGCTTCAGGAGTCGATGAACAGGGAGAAGACCGATGGTCATGCCCATGTGAGACCTTTCAAAAAAATCATGTTCAAATGCCTGAGGGTTTCGCTGAAGGAGAAAAAATGGATTTCGAGTTGACTAATCGACAAAAACAGATCCGCATGGCGGCGCGGGAGTTTGCCGAAGGAGAATTTCCGGTTGTTGCCCGTGAATACGATCGTAAGGAAGAATTCCCCAGAGAACTCTGGAAAAAGGCATGTGAACTGGGCTTTATCGGCCTCTTTATCAAAAAAGAGTACGGAGGCCTTGGATTAGGTTTTCTTGAATTTGCGATGGTTATGGAGGAATTCTGGAGGGTAGATCCGGGATGTGGAAATATTCTGCTGACGACCTTCGGCGCCGAGCTCATCCAACTCTATGGCACCGAAGAGCAGAAGAAGAAATATCTCCCTCCTCTTACCAAAGGAAAGGCGATTATGGGGACGGCCATCACTGAGCCTGATGCGGGGAGCGATATCCTGTCCATCCTGACCCAGGCAAGGAAAGAGGGTGATCACTTTGTGATCAATGGGGCAAAGCAGTTCATCACCAACGGAAGTATCGCCCATTATCTCGCTGTATTCTGCCTGATGCATCCTGAAGCAGACTCAAGGCTGAAGAGGTTTGGAGTCATCCTTGTGGAGACAGACCGTCCTGGGTTCGGAGCTTTAAAGATCACCGGTAAATTGGGAATCCGGGCTTCTGACACAGCGGAACTCCGGTTCAGCAATGTGAGGGTTCCGAAAGACAATCTGGTCGGCGAAAAAGAGGGGGAAGGCTTTTCTCAGATCATGCAACTCTTTAATATCAATCGTGTCATCGCTGCTTCTCAAGGGGTGGGGGTTGCTCAAGGTGCACTCGATAAGGCCATCCAATATGTGAAGAAAAGAAAGCAGTTCGGTCAACCCCTCGCCACCTTTCAAGCCATCCAATTCAAGATTGCTGAGATGGCCACCTGGGTTGAGGCGGCACGAACGCTCACCTATAAGGCAGGATGGATGATCGATCACGGGAAAGTGGATCCTAAACTCATTTCCATCGCTAAATATATCGCCGGGGAAGTGGGTGTCAAAGTGACCAATGATGCCCTCCAACTTCACGGCGGGTATGGTTATATCGCCGAATATGATATGGAACGATTTTACCGGGACGCAAAGATCGTTGAGATCTACGAAGGGGCGAAGGAGATCGAGAAAAATACCATTGCGAGGGAACTGCTGGGAAAAGTGTAAGGAGCTTGAATATGGATTTCGAACTGACGGATGAACAGAAGGATATTCAGAAGGCTGCCCGGGAATTCGCGGAAAAGACCTTTCCGGAGGTGGCTGAAGAGTGCGACCTCAACGAGACCTTTCCGATGGAATTATGGAAGAAGGCATGCGACCTCGGATTTGTGGGAGTCTTTATCGATGAAGCCTATGGAGGTACGGGCCTAGGTTTTTTGGAACATGCCCTCATTACCGAGGAGTTCTCGAGAGTGGATGCCGGGTGCGGGGCAATTCTCACCACCACTTTAGGCTCGGAATTTATTCTCTTCTCTGGAAGGGAAGAGCAGAAGAAGAAGTATCTTCCCCTTCTGCCCAAAGGAGAGGCGATCATGGGAATGGCAATTACCGAGCCCGATGCCGGAAGCGATGTGGCTTCCGTCTCAACCGTAGCCCGAAAGGTAAATGGTCATTATGTGATCAATGGGAGCAAGATGTTTATCACCAATGGCAGTATTGCCGACTATTTAGTCGTCCTCTGCGTCACCGATGAAGGGGAGAAGGTAAAGTCAAAGCGCCATAGCCCAATTCTCATTGAGACGAATCGGGAAGGATTCGAGGCCAATCAATTGAAGAGAAAGCTTGGGATGCGGGCTTCGGATACGGCCGAGATCAATTTTTCAGAGGTGAAGGTCCCGTTGGAGAATCTGGTGGGAGAGGTAGAGGGGGAGGGATTTTATCAGCTCATGACGGTCTTCAACCATACCCGAGTTGCCGTGGCCATCTCAGGAGTGGGAATCGCCCAGGGTGGGCTGGAGAAGGCGATCCAGTATTCGAAACAGAGAAAGCAGTTTGGAAGTCCCATCGGCAGTTTTCAGGGGATTCAATTCAAACTGGCCGAGATGGCCAGCCTGATCGAGGCGGCAAGAGCCCTCTGCCATAAAGCGGCCTGGATGGTGGATCATGGAAAGATAGATCCCAAATTCATTTCCATGGCCAAGTGGTTCGGAGGCGAGGTGGCTGTCAAGGTGATCGATGAGGTGGTGCAGATTCATGGCGGATATGGCTATCTGGGTGAATACGGGATTGAGCGCCTCTATCGGGATGCCAAGCTCGTGGAGATCGTGGAAGGAACCAAGGAGATCGAGAAGGTGATCATTGCCAGAGAACTTCTTGGCAGGTAGTGGAAATAGGGGACGTCTTTACCTGTTCCTACTATATGTATCGTCCCCAAATCTTTCCGTACATCATAGATCACCTTCTTGCCTGCCTCTTCATTACGCCGGGGACAGTTTGGGGATGAGAAATGAGAAGAATCCTTCTTTCGCATTCTCCCTCTCAATCTTCTCAAATGCACAATGCACGGCGGAGCGGATCTCTTCCATATCAACTGGCTTCATCGCCTGATAGAA
>Ga0214473_10000286_pt1 | contig 70731 bp, 57 predicted proteins | sample RVTome_7_FD_203509 | JGI IMG/M metagenome (GOLD analysis project Ga0214473, IMG submission 203509) | Soil microbial communities from uranium-contaminated site in the Upper Colorado River Basin, Wyoming, United States - RVT98D197 | ecosystem: Environmental > Terrestrial > Soil > Contaminated >...
CTGGAGCCGATCGGGAATATTCCCCCGACGGAGTTCGAAGAGGTATATTATCGCAGTGGAAAAGCGCAGGTCCACGTGGCCTGACTCAACAAAAACAGTCTCCGGGAAAACCGGGGCGGTTCAAGCCTCGAAGAAAGGGGTAGGTGGGGGCATCTGTCGCCCATGTTACTCCCCTGAAAGCGGTCGACGCGTGCGGTCTGTTCAGCGGTCTCAGCGCCGGGATCGAGCGCCGTCCTCACTTCGCGCCGGTAACGGCACGATTCCTTTCAAGCAAGTGTACCGGTTCAGCTGGAATCGGACACGAATGGGCTTTTGGTTAAGACGTAGTTTTGATAACTAAGTCTTAGTGAAAGGAGTAAGCCATACATGCCAAACAGAACCAGAGTGCCGAGGTTGTAGTGAAGGAGATCCGGCCTTGATCCACTTTACTCTTGCCCCCGACAGCCAGGACGATGTAGAAGGTTTTCTTCCTCGTTTTCGACGTCTTGGAGTGCACGCTTGCCATGGTTTTCACCGTTAGAACGACGTTAGAATGGCATGTCTACGCCGAACAATAGGACCGCAAGCCTCAATCTGTTAAGGATTTGTTGCGTTAGAATAGGAAACAATGCCGAAGGGGGGACTCGAACCCCCACTCCCTTACGAGAACTGCGCCCTGAACGCAGCGCGTCTACCAGTTTCACCACTTCGGCATCATTGGCGGCACAAGCAATTGGGATGTTTGCCATTCCGGCCTGGCGCCGTCTGGTGTCCAAACAAGACCCATCAACCAAGCCGGTGACTCATTCGCCTCACGCTCATACGACAGACCAAGATGCGAATATCTAAGCGTGATGTCAATGGTTTTGTGACCTGGGAACCCCTGCACCGACACGTGCGGCGGCAGTGGCGGTCCCGAGGGAGGCGGCGGGTTTGGCATAGATGGTATTGAGTCGCCGCCTTTGCCCTGCCCGTATCGCGACACGGCCGTGACGCTTTATGTTCGCGGCAGCGACGCCGAGCGGTTGGCGGAATACCGGCGCGATACCGGCGGTGTGGGCGTCGGCAGTGGCTTGCACGCGACTTACATCTGTGCGGGCGACCAACGAATTGCCATGCCGGATGCTTCCGGCAGACTGCTTTTCTATCTGAACGATCATCTGGGATCGGCACAAGCTGTGATTGATAGTACCGGCGCCGTGAAAGATAAGTACCGATACTGGGCTTTTGGCGCGCCGCGCTCTCAGCAGGTCAATCTTGATCAGAAGTATCGCTACGCCGGGAAACCGTTTGACGAGGATGATGGAATTGACCTACACTACTACGGAGCGCGGTACTATGAGCCTGACTTGGGACGGTTCCTGGCCATCGACCCGGTGGCGTCCAAGTACCCGGGCTGGAGCCCGTATGTGTAAGCACCTGACAACCCACGGTGCTATGTGACCCTAATCAGCCCTCGGAGTCCCTAATTACGTAGATGCGAACAAGAAGCATAGCGGTGCAGGGACTCGAACCCCGGACACGCGGATTATGATTCCGCTGCTCTAACCAACTGAGCTACACCGCCATCTCAGAGCGGATCAATCTAACAGAATATCGGCATTTGTCAATAGAATTCAAGAGGGATGCGACACTCGCACACCCAGACATCGGAGGATGGTATCTTCGATGGTCGTGAGGTCGACGCAGGTGTTCTTGCACGGTCCCTCCGGTCGCTGATTGGGTATGCCGATCACCGGGATCATCGGGTTCACCTCGCGAAACCCGGAGATCAGATCTCGTTCGCAGGCTATCGCGATCACCAAGTGGGGTCGCACTTCTCGGATCTTCATGCGAGCCGCGGCGCCGCCATCAACGACCGCCATCTTGAAGCCGAAGTGATCGCGCAGCCGGCGCAGTCTGACGTTGTTCTCGCGGGTCAGGCAGCGTGGGGCCAACACCAGCAGTCGCTCGGGGGCGATCAGACGCGGCACCGCCCCGACAAAAAGGTTGTGAACCTTGAGAAAGGAATTGGTGAGGCGATCAGTGGAGACGCCGAAGATCCGACCCAACCCGATGACCAAGCTCAGCAGTCGGTTTATCAGTCTGGGAACCGCCAGCCATCTGGAGATGGGACGGTGGCGGGCCGCCGACCACGCGAACAGCACCAGCCAAAAGACGAGGATGCCGGCGAAGGCAAAGAACAGGATCGAAAAAAGGCGTGGCAAAACGGCGGATAACTCGGACAGCCGAGGGCTGATCAACCAAAGAAAAAGACCGGCGGCCGAAATCACCGCCGCCGTAGTCAGAACCGCCAGCACAAGAAAGAGACGAGCGCCGGTCTCGGTCGATGCCGGTGCACTGCGACCATCCCAATCCAGCCATTCATCGCCGAGCTTGCGATCCCTGGCCTTGCCCTGACTGCTTGGTGCATCCATGCCTAATAATATACGTGATGACGCTCCGATTTTCAACCGGCAACCTGATGGTATTACATTGGAGTAATGGCGCGGCTGGATTATGTCAAAGCCGGGCGGAATAGACTGTCGGCGCAAAAAAGAGGAAGGAGTTCCACCCTCACAATGGAACTCCTTCCGACCCCACCTCTAAGATACCCTTCACCGCCATACTGTATCTAGAGTAACTAACTTCACAATGCAGTGTAACAATTTCTGTGCCGACACCTGTGAACTGCCTATAATAGCACGTAAGTCTCTGTCGTTCAGGTAATTAGTCGGTGACCCCAGTGGCCGAACGGGCTCACATTAGAGGACAAAACGCATCTACTGCGCTCAAAAAAGACCCGCACAAGATGACGGCAGGACACATAGAGATTGATACTCAACAACTTAACAATCCACACCGGCTGCGGCCAAAAACAGGCGCAAGGCCGGCGTATTCCGCCTAGAGCGCAAGAACTGCGCTCAGCGCTTTTTCCGGGCCAGGTGAACAGATGAGCGATGCAGATCGTGGGCCGCTTCCATGATCGCCTCTGATATGACGGGGTGGCCAAAGGTCAATGAGCCGAGCTGTTTCACGGTCAAGGACTGCCTGATGGCCAAGGCGGCGGTGTGGATTATCTCAGTGGCGTGGGCGCCGACGATGTGAACCCCCAGCAGCCGATCTGTTTTCTTGTCGCCGATAAGTTTCACCTCGCCGGCGATCTCGTTTTCAGCGTGAGCCTTGCCCAGCACCCGCAGCGGGAACAGGCCGGTAGCAATATCGTGCTTCTCAGCCGCCTGGGCCTCGGTGAGACCGACCGACGCCACCTCCGGGTGGGTGAATATGACCGACGGTACTCCCAGATAGTCCTTCTTCGCTTTGCCGCCGAGCGCATTGTCGACAGCAACGGCGCCGTCGTGGACGGCGGTATAGGCCAGCATGATTTCTCCGCGGACGTCGCCAATAGCGAAGATATTCTTTATGTTGGTTCTCATGTCGGCGCCGGTTTTGATCGAGCCGTTCTTATCCGTCTTCACACCGGCCTCTTCCAATCCGATCTCCTCTGTGTTGAACGCCCGCCCCACCGCCATCAGGACCTGGTTGGTCTCAAGCGACTCTCCGTTGGACAACCTGGCGCTGACCCCTTGCGGACCGGGTTGCATGGTCTCGATTTTGGTTGACGTGAACAGCTTGATTCTGGCTTTTTTCAGTTCGCGCTCGATCAACATCGACACGCCGGCATCTTCCAGCGGCAGCGCCCGCTCCAGCATCTCAACCATCTGGACCTCGACGTCGAGCATGGACAACATGAAAGCCCACTCGCAGCCGATAACACCGGCGCCGACGACAAGTATGGACCGGGGCAACTGTTCGGCGATCAGCAGGTGGTCGGAAGTCAGGATACGCCGGCCGTCGATGGGAAAAGCGGGGATTGTCATGGCCCGCGAGCCGGTGGCTATAATGATACTCATAGCCTTGAGCTTGGTCTCGCCCCCGTTCTCGTCGATCACCAACACATGGTTGGCGTCCAGCAGTCTTCCATAGCCCAGGTAGTGGGTCACGCCGTGGGACTTAAACAACTGGCCGATACCACCCACCAGACCATCGACGACTTTGTCCTTGCGGGCCAGCATGGCGGGCCAGTCGTAGCCCACCGCCCCGGCGGTGAGACCGAAGGCGTCCGCCGCTTTGAGCTTTTTGTACAGCACGGCCGAGGCGATAAGGACTTTGGATGGGATACATCCCCGGTTCAGGCAGACTCCGCCCAGCCGGTCGAACTCCACCACGGCTACTTTGGCGCCCTTGAGGGCGGCTCGAATCCCGGCCGTGTAGCCGCCGGGGCCGCCGCCGATTATGACAATATCGTAGGTCTCGATGCTATCAACTCCTTGTTTCTATGTCGGTAACTTCGGCCCTCCAAGGTAGGTTCCTCGGAGCATCTTGGCAAGCGGGAATCTGACGGCGGATCGGCCGGACTACCGACAGGACGGCGGCGGCGGTCCATCCTGGAACATATAGTCGATCAGATGGACGAGGTCGGCAATGTCGATAGTGAGCAGGCCGTCGCCGTTTATGTCCGCCTCCTCCTGGCAGAGCGGCTCGGCGCCGCCATCGAACATGTACTCGATCAGATAAATCAGATCACTGATATCAACCGGTAGCTGCCCGGAATGGTCAACATCGCCGCGATAGACACAACAGCCGACATCATAGCTGACTGTGAGAATAGCCGAATGTGGACCAAGTCGCAACTGAGCGTCCTCGGCGATCAACAGATACTGATAGCTCAGGCCGCTGTCAGCCAACGTGTCCACATACAGGCCATTGGACACACCGGGGTTGCTCAACGATCCGGTCGGGTCATCGAGGCGAAAGAAGGACCCTGCCGAGGGCACGATGCGACGGTAAACGTGAATCGTCTGCTCCCCGACCTCAGTCCACGTGATCTCAACCGAGTCGCTCGACAGGAAGCGCCCGTGAATGTCGGTCGGGGCCGGCGGCCAGGCGACCGGACCGAGCGTGACATCCTCCTGCTGAAACGAATTATCCGGTATCGTCCCCGACAGGGCGACCCCTTCGCCTTGAACGTGATCGTAGAAGTGGTAGTCGTACGGGTTGCCGGGCGACTCGGTCTGGTAGTTCTGGAAATCGTCAAACCAAAAACCGGCGTCGTACCCGGCCCCAACCGAGGATTCGATCCGTATCTCCTCGTCGGTATCATCGAGATACCCGACGAAGCTGATCGCACTATTGGCCGGCACGCCGCCACCGGAGCGAACCACGGCCCCGAATATCGAACCCTGGCCGACGGCCGAAGGGGTCGGTAGTAGAAACAGGCAGAGGGCGCCGGGCAGCAGTTTTTGATGTCGCCGAGTCATTGATCACCCGTGTGGTCCCCAACAAAACTCCGTTCGCAGACAAGATACGCAAGAAAACAGAGATCGCGCACCTCATTTTGGTTAATCGGTCGGAATTCCCACCGCCTGAACCGCCGCCGCAGTGGGACCCGGCGGACCGGTAATCGGGACAAAGATACTTGCCAGAGTGTCTGCCGAATCGTAACTTGAGAGCGCAGCCATGGTAAGATAACGGATGACTGCTTTCGAGATATACGAGGTAAGCGTGGTCAGCCGGTTTCGCCGAGTCATTTTGATCGTTTTGGTCCTTATGCTACTGGCGTGCAGCAGCGGCGATCTGCCGTTGACGTATAACGCCATTCGCGGTTCCGGCGATCTGGTGCAGGTAACCGCAGAAGTGGATTCGTTTCACTCGGTGTTCCTGGAGACGGTGGGGGATGTGAAGCTGACTTTCGGGGTCGAGCAGTCGGTAGTGGTCGAGGTGGACCACAACCTGCTGAAGTTCATCACCACCGAGGTCATCGGCGAAGTGCTGGTGATCGGCCGCAACGTTCCCAACGACGTTAAAGTAACCGAGCAGCACCTGACGGTCGAAATCACGACGCCGACCCTGCGGGCGCTGACCCTGGCGGGCGTGGGAAACATGTTGACCGACAGCAGCCTTTTTCAGGTCGACAACGTGAATCTGAACCTGATCGGCGTGGGCGACATGGTTCTGGAGTTGGACGTGAATCAGCTTACTACCTCCCACACCGGCGTCGGCAACATAGTACTGAGCGGGTCGGCGACCAACCACGACGTTAACATGTCGGGCGTCGGCAACCTGAGCGCCTTTGAGTTATCGACCAACCAATGCACAATTGTCACCAGTGCGGTCGGCAACGCCGAGATTCAGGTTCATGCCGTTCTCGATGTGACCTTCAATGGCCCCGGCCTGGTGTACTACAAAGGACACCCCCTGACGATCAACGAAGAACCCAGCGGCACGGGACAGCTTATCGACGCCAACCCCTGAGTCCGGTCCCTGCAAGCGGTTACCCGGCTCGCCGTGGGTCCGTCGTTCTTGTGGTGGCTGAGTCTTCAGACTCAGCCACGAGCACTTGCTCTTGGCGCGCAGGGCCGGGCCTTATCTCCAGCCACTGCGGCGGCGAGACCCAAGGCCGCGCCCTACGCGAGAGAGTACGACCCAAACGCACAAGTGACCTTCTTCACGAGCTGGATGGTAGCACATACCGACTTGGTATGCAATTGGTGTGGCGTAGATTCTTGGCGTGGGATGACTCACCCAACCTCGCCGGTGCGAGAAACCCCTTGACAGGAGCACAAGAACGAGCCACTTTGTATAGAATGGGATTTCGGAGATGTTTCCGGTTTTGGTTTGCTAATTATGAAGTCATTTATCCGCTGGGCGGGAAGCAAGAAACAGATTCTAAGTACACTACGGCAATACTGGCCGGGCGGGCGAGTCAAGTACATTGAACCATTCTGCGGATCGGCATCGCTGTTCTTTGCTTTGCAGCCTACCGATAGTATTCTTGCCGATTTAAACCCCGATCTTATAGGTGCCATGCGCGCCGTAAAAAGAGACGTGGGACGTGTGGTTGAGTGCCTAAGACGACTGCCAAAGGGCAAAAACGCATACTACAGAGTTCGCAAAAACGACCCAGCGCTTCTCAGCCACAACGAAAGGGCCGCCAGATTCATTTACTTGAACCGTTACTGCTTCAACGGTCTGTATAGAACCAACGCAGCGGGTCTGTTCAACGTGCCATACGGAGACCACAAAGGTAACCTGAAAATCGACGAATCCACAATAATTGAAGCCGCCACGCTACTGTCCAACGCACAACTTGTGTGTGGTGACTTTGAAGAGACCTTAGCTTTGGCCCAAAAGGGAGACTTCGTGTATCTCGACCCTCCCTACGTGACAGAAAAGAGGCGAGTATTCTCCGAATACACACCAGGGTCGTTCACGGTCGCCGACCTTCGGCGACTGGCGGCGAGCCTGAAGCGATTAGATCGTCGAAGAGTCACTTTCATCATTACGTACGCGTATTCAGCAGAGTCCAGAGAATTACTAGGGGAATGGAATACGCGCAGGGTGAAAGCCCGCCGTCACATAGCCGGGTTCGCGGGTGCGCGCAGGGGTGCATACGAGTTGATAGCTACGAACTTGAGTAACTAGGAGTACGCTGTGCAGATCAATGCGGAGCATTCAGATCTAAAGAACATTCCAGTTGATAGAATTGACCGCAATCCAGACAATCCGCGAATCGTTTTCAGACAAGGCGAACTGGAACAATTGCTGGAGTCGATCAGAAAGCATGGCGTTCAGGTTCCAATCTCTGTGTACCCAAGTGGCAGGCGCTATGTTCTTATCGATGGGGAACGGCGGTGGAGATGTTGCATTAAGCTCAACAAGGGCACAGTGCCAGCCTTAATACAGACTAAACCGGATGCGCTGACCAATCTCCTTCTGATGTTCAACATCCATGCGCTTAGGGAGCAGTGGGATTTGCTTACCATTGCTCTGAAGCTACCGAGCGTCATATCCCTACTCCAAGAGAGTCTCGGGCGATTGCCCAAAGAGAGAGAAATTGCGGAACACACGGGACTTAAACCGGGGTTGATCCGTCGGTGCAAAACCCTGCTGGATTTGCCAGAGCAACACAGGGATATGCTTCTGCAGGAATTGAAGAAACCCAAACTGGAACAAAAACTCACTGAAGACTTCTTTATAGAAATGGAGAGAGCGCTGAAAACGGTCGAGAGGGCAATGCCTGGATCTATACCCAACAAAGACGTCGTTAGGTCCATTCTCATTGAGAAGTTCAGAGGTGGTACTATTCGTAATCGGACCGACTTCAGACTCTTGCCCAAAATCGCTAAGGCTGAGAAAGTGGACGCGGACCCAAAACGAGCCGCGCTCGCTCTGCGCAGGGTCTTTGATCACAATAGAGTATCAATAGATGAGGCCTACAAATCATCTGTTTCTGACGCCTATTTCGGTCAAGACCTTCTATCAAGGACGGACGCGCTACTAGAGCGTCTTCTGTCAATCGACGCGTCGCAGTTCGACGAGAATCTGCGTGACCGGCTTGTAACCCTTGTCAAGGTCGTCAATGAGCTACTGGAGGGTTCCGAATGACGTTTCGTGTGCTCGGTGAGTCTTTACATGCGACCGCCGAGGCGGCGCTGAAATTCTTTTCAAATGAACTGGGAATAGGCAAGACCAAGTTCAAGGTGGAGACTCCCATTCACAATGACCTTTCGTACAGACCGACTATTCACGTGGTAACGGAGGACTACCACTACCTTTGCATAGAGGTCAGCAACGATCCGTATGTCACTTTCTTAGATTCGGTTGTTATTGAATGTCGCCAACTCGGTCTTCCTGTGCGACTTTATGTTGCTAGACCGAAGAGCCTACCAAGTAGCAGTAACTTTGCACATCAGTTGAGTCAGGCTGCTAAAAGGGGTGTGGGACTGGTAGAGGTCAATCCCTCTGGGAGTGGAGACATCATAAGAGATGCCCTCTCACTTTCCCTATCAGGCGTGAGGCCATTGGACAAGAAAGACTGTCCTAGACGCTATAAGTCTTCACTTACGAATGCGCTGAGGACCTTTCTCAATGGCAATCCCGCTAAGGGCTGTTTAGATGTATACGAAGAGATTGAGGATTTGACACGACGAATTGCGGTCAGATTGGACAAACAGAGTCTGTGGCGTACGCCGCGAAAGGGCGAGAAAATGCCAAGCCTCTCGTCACCATGCAGCTGGAATAAGACTGCCAACCATATTCACAACTGGACGAGTTTCAGCAAGCTCAAGCCCTTGTGTCCCGAGCTGTCTAAGACCTTAATCGCACAACTCATAGGTATCACCCGCAAGCGCAATCAGACCGCGCATAAGATTCGGAAGGCTTCGGATCTGATAAAGCGTGACAGAAAACTCAGCACAATGTTTGAAGAGGCGGTGGACTTGCTGGTTGAGCTGCATTCGGCTGCGAAGCCACTTCGGGTCTAGTGTTCGGTGGCTTTGAGTCACACAATTGATAGCTTTCCTGCTGCTTCTTGTGCAACTCATTTCAGTTTGTTATTCATCTAGCACTCTTGTTGATTACAGTTGTCGATGTGTCGCATGTGGACATCCGCCGCGCACGACCTCTCCTCACCACACCGTCTTCACCGCTAACGCGATCAGGATCAGGCCGCCGACGATACCGGCCTGGCGTGAAAAGCGCAAACTCAAAGCGCGGCCGAAGACCAGTCCGACCACCGTCATCCCCGCCGCCACCACGCCGATGATCAGCGCCGGCGTGAGTATCTCGGTGCCGACCAGGGCCAGTGACAAACCGGCTGCCAAGGCATCAATCGACGTTGCGAACATCAGCACGATCAACGACGCCCCGCGCGTCGGGTCTCCCTGCCACCGCCGTGTGTCCGGGTTGAGCTGCTCCCAGATTGCTCGCGCTCCGATAGCGAGCAAGATCAGCGCCGCCAGCCAGTGACCCAGCGACCCGACCGCCCCGGCGATTACACCCCCCGCCGCCCAGCCGACAACCGGCATCCCGAACTGCGCGAACCCGAAGTGCCACGACAACCGAAACACCGCCCAGCGATCATTGATGCCGAATCGTATCCCCACCGCCACGGCCACGGCGAAGGCGTCAAAAGCCAGCGCGAAAGCCAGCAAGATAACATTGATCAGGCCGGTTGAGATTGCTCGTCTCCGTAATAGTCTGGTCTCAAGACTCTACTCGCTTTGCCGCAATAGAATAGCTGTCGGAGGCCATTTTGGCAACCGGCAATCGAAGTGAAACAGACCTGTTGTGTCTGCTGAATCTCAGGATTCAGCAGGAGCAGCGGCCGAATCTGAGGATTCGGCCGCCACAATGGAACCGACAAGGCTCGCCGGACGTACTACAACTGCCTATTAACCCACTATCACACCGAAAGATAGCGAAACTCGGGAACAAAACGGATTTGCCGATCATTTAAGAAATAAATCTTTACATTTTTGTAATGATTTAGTATATTTCAAGTCCGGTCGGCCCTAAAATGGACCGGTTAGAGAGATGTTATGAGGATTTCGGCCACAGAAGAATATGGACTGCGCTGCCTCTTGGTGCTGGCTCGCCAGGGCCACCAGGGACAGATGTCAATCACCGACATCGCCGAAGCGGAAGGTATCTCGGTGCCGTACACGTCGAAGCTCTTGGCCATGATGCGTCAGGCCGGCCTGGTCAAGGCGGTGCGTGGGCGCAAGGGCGGCTTTCGCATCGACCGGGAACCGCACAAGATCAATCTCCTCGAAGTGATCACGGTGCTCGGCGGTCCTCTTCTCGATCCGGACCACTGCTCCAAGCGCACCGGCCAACTGGAACAGTGCATCCACACCGATCAATGCTCGGTGCACGACATCCTCGGCAGCCTGGCCGGGCGGATCGCCGGCTTTCTGGCCGGCACGACGTTGGGTGATTTGATCAAAAACGAGCGTCTGCTGGTGCTGCCGCGAGTCGACAAAGGCCGCGCCGACGCCTCATCGGTACAAGGATAGACTTACTTTGACCACGATTTATTCACATAGAAGGAAACCGCAACCATGACCGACCCTTCAGTTCTGTTTGAGTTCAAGAATATACATGTCGCCGTCGAGGACAAAGAGGTGGTGGCCGGCGTGTCGCTGGCGATCAAACCCGGCGAGATTCACGCCATCATGGGTCCCAACGGCTCTGGCAAGTCTTCTCTCTCCAACGCCCTCATGGGGCACCCCGACTACGAGATCACCAAGGGGGAAGCCTATCTTGACGGTCTCAACGTTTTGGACATGTCGGCCGACGAGCGCTCGCGCGCCGGGTTGTTTCTGGCCTTTCAGTATCCGCTGGCCATACCGGGCGTCTCGGTGGCCAACTTCCTGCGGGCGGCTTTGAAGTCGCACCGCGGCAAGGATGCCGACATGACCGATTTCCGCAAGCTGCTGAAGACCGAGATGAAAGCGCTCTCGATCGACGAAGCATTCGCCGCTCGCTACCTGAACGACGGTTTCTCCGGCGGTGAGAAGAAGCGCATCGAGATCCTGCAAATGTCGATACTCAATCCGAAGATGGCGCTGTTGGACGAGACCGACTCCGGTCTCGATATCGATGCCCTCAAGACGGTGTCGGAGGGGATCAACCGTTTTCACTCGGACGACAACGGCATCCTGCTGGTGACGCACTATCAGCGCTTGCTCAACTATGTCAAACCGCATCGCGTTCACGTCATGATGCAGGGACGGCTGGTCAAACACGGCGGCCCGGAACTGGCTCTCAAACTGGAGGAGGCCGGCTACGACTGGGTCGAGCGGGAATTGGGAGAGAAAGCCAAGGTGTGACCATGTCCGACAAGATCAAGCAACAGAACCGCGATCTGACCTCGATCGGCGACGACTACGCGACCAAGTACGGCTTTCGCGATCCCGTCGACTATTTCCACAAGGGCGCTAGAGGCGTCAATCACGAAGTGGTCGAGATGATCTCGCAGATGAAGAACGAGCCGCGCTGGATGTCGGACATCCGTCACGAAGCGCTCGACATCTTCTTCTCCAAGCCGATGCCGCAATGGGGCAACACCGAACTGCTCGGCGAGATCGATTTCGACAACATCTACTACTTCATGAAACCGATCAAGGACCAGCAAAAGAGTTGGGACGACGTTCCGGAGTACATCAAGAACACTTTCGACAAGCTGGGCATTCCCGAGGCCGAACGGAAGTTCCTCGGCGGCGTGTCGGCGCAGTACGAATCCGAAGTTGTCTACCACTCCATGCGCGAGGACCTGAAGAAGCAAGGGATCATCTTTCTCGGCATGGACGAGGCGCTGCGCGAGCAGCCGGATACCGTCAAGAAGTACTTCGGTACCGTGATCCCATCGACCGACAACAAGTTCGCCGCCCTGAACACCGCGACCTGGTCGGGCGGATCGTTCATTTACGTGCCGCCGGGTGTCGACGTCAAGGTCCCTTTGCAGGCCTACTTCCGCATCAACGCGGAGAACATGGGGCAGTTCGAGCGGACGTTGATCATCGCCGACAGGGGCTCGCGCGTGCATTACATCGAGGGCTGCACGGCGCCCGTCTACTCGACCGACTCGCTGCATGCGGCCGTGGTTGAGGTGATCGCGCTCGAAAGCGCCTACATTCGCTACACCACCATCCAGAACTGGTCGCGCAACATTTTCAACCTCGTTACCAAGCGGGCATCGGCCTACCGGAACGCCACCGTGGAATGGGTCGACGGCAACCTTGGCTCGCGTCTGACGATGAAGTACCCGTGCATCCAGTTGCTGGAGGAGGGCGCCCGCGGTGAGATACTGTCGGTCGCCTTTGCCGGCAAGGACCAACACCAGGACGCCGGCTCCAAAGTAATCCACGCGGCGCCCCACACGTCGTCGCGGGTGACTTCCAAGTCGATCTCCAAGGACAACGGCCGCGCTTCTTACCGCGGTTTGGTCAAGGTGTACAAGAACGCCGCCGACACCAAGGTCTCGGTGGAGTGTGACGCTCTCCTTATCGGCGAGGACGCGCGCAGCGACACCTATCCGACCATGGAGATCGATCACGACCAGGTAAGGATCGAGCACGAAGCGCGTGTCTCCAAAGTGGCCGAGGAGCAGTTGTTCTACCTGACCAGCCGCGGCTTGACCGAAGACGACGCCCGTCTGTTGATCGTCAACGGTTTCATGGAACCGTTCACCAAAGAACTTCCCCTCGAGTACGCGGTGGAATTGAACCGGTTGATTGAACTGGAGATGGAGGGGTCGATAGGCTGATGAACAAACCAACTATGAACAATACCATGAATCCGGATTACCTGATCCCCGACCTGGCGCCCGAGTTGCAGCGTGGCCCCAGTTGGCTGCGCGACGCCCGTCGGCGCTCCCGCGAGACCTTCAACGACGCTGCTGTTCCCCGCCGCGGTCTGCACTACTGGCGCTACACCGATCCCACTTCTTTTCTCATTGATCGCAGCCGAGTGAGCGACACCGAGTACGGCGAGAACTTCGGCGCCGTCGAGAGGATCGTCCGCAACCACCTCGAACAGGGCAACCTGGCCGGTGTCGTCAGCGACCTGGGGGGGCGCGAGATCGGCGTTCACGGGACGGAAGAGCTAAGACGCCGCGGTGGAATCGTAGCTAGTCTATCCGAGGCGTCGAGCGAACATCCGGAATTGGTCGAGCAGTATCTCTACCAACTGGTGAACGCGTCCAGCGGCAAGTTCGAGGCTATGAACGGCGCTCTCTGGAACGACGGCATCTTCATTTACATACCGGACGGCCTGGCGGTCGAGAAACCGCTGCATTTGCTGCGGGAGTCCGGTCTCAGCGGCTCCGCCCAGTATCCGAGATTGCTGGTAATCGTCGGTAAGAACGCCGAACTGACGGTGATCGATGAGTACGGCGGCGGCTCAACGGATTACAACCGGCCCAGCTACGCCAACAGCGCCGTCGAGATCTTCGGTCTTGACGAAAGTCGCGTGCGCTATGTTTCGTTGCAGCGCCAGGCTTCAGGCATGCACTGCTACCTGACCCATCGCGCGCGGATCGAACGGGGCGCGACCATGCTGACCATCCCCTTGGCCTTCGGCGCCGCTGTCTCCAAACAGAATTTCGGCGTTCAACTGAACGGCCCAAACGCCGAGAGCCGCATGCAGGGTATGCTGTTCGGCTCGGACCACCAGCATTTCGACAATCACACGCGGCATCACCACGTGGCTAGTGAGACCCTCTCCAACATCGATTTCAAAGTCGTCCTGCGCGACAAGGCCAACTCCGCCTATACCGGCTTGATCCGGATCGAGAACCAGGCCCGCACCTGCGAAGCCTACCAGGAGAACCGCAACCTGCTGTTGAACCGCGGCGCGCGCGCCGAGACGATTCCGGAACTGGAGATTCTGAACGAAGACGTCCGCTGCTCGCACGGCGCCACCTTGGGACCTATCGATCCCCTCTCGGTTTTCTATCTGCTGTCGCGCGGTATCGACCGGGCCGAGGCGGTGCGGATGATCGTATCGGGGTTCGTGACCCCGACGCTAAACCAGGTGCCGGACGATCTGCGCGATCGCATCAGCGGTTTCGTCGCCCAGCGACTGGAGGATGGTTGACCATGGCGGACTATATTAAAATCGGCGTGACCTCCGAGATTTCCGCCAGCAAGATGCGACCATATCGGATCGGACGCACCAGAGTCGTGGTCTGCAACACCGGCGACGGTTTCCATGCGTTGACCGACGAGTGCTCGCATGATTCGGCGCCGATCAGCGACGGCCGTCTCGACGGCGACCAAATCATCTGCCCCCGGCACGGCGCGAAATTCAACGTCCACACCGGCGCCGTCGCGGGACCGCCGGCGGTGATAGGAATCGACAAGTACGAACTCAAGATCGAAGGTGAAGACATTCTGGTCAAGGTCGACTGAACCGTGACCGGTATTCGACGAGATAAAACCGATGCCGACCAACACCAACAACAGACCGGCCGCCGTCACTAAGGCGCGAACGCCGCTGGACATGCACCGAGTCAAAGCGGACTTTCCGATTCTTGAAGAGATGATCAACGGACACCGCCTGGTGTATCTCGACAACGCCGCCACCTCGCAGAAGCCACGGGTGGTGATCAATGCCGTGCTCGACTACTACCGTCGGAAGAACGCCAACATTCACCGCGGTATCCATTTCCTCGCCGAAAAGGCCACCGCCGCCTATGAAAACACCCGGGCGCGGGTGGCGCGCTTTATCGGCGGCGTTGATCCCGAGGAAGTGATTTTCACGCGCGGCACCACTGAAGGAATCAACCTGCTGGCCTATTCCTGGGCGGAGGCCAACATCCACGAGGGGGATGAGATCGTCATCAGCGAGATGGAGCATCATGCTAACCTGGTGCCGTGGGTAATTATGGCGCAGAAGAAGAAGGCGGTGTTGAAGCGCATCCCCATCACCATCTGCGGCCATCTCGACTTGAGCAACATCGACGACATCATTACTCCGAAAACCAAACTGCTGGCGATCACGCACATGTCGAACGTCCTCGGCACGGTCAACCCGTTGGCGGAACTGGCCGCGATAGCTCACCGTCAGGGCGCTGTGGTGCTGGGCGACGGCGCCCAGGCGGCGCCGCACATGGCTGTCGACGTCAAGGCCCTGGGGGTCGACTTCTACGCCTTTTCGTCGCACAAGATGCTGGGGCCGACCGGTGTCGGCGTCCTATACGGACGGCGCGAATTGCTCGAAGCCATGCCGCCGTTCAACATGGGGGGGGAGATGATTCGCGAGGTCCGTTTCGATCGCATCACCTGGAACGAGGTCCCCCACAAGTTCGAGGCCGGCACGCCGGACATCGCCAACGTCGTGGCTTTCGAGGCGGCTCTGACCTACCTCGAAGATCTGGGCATGGACAAGATACGCGAGCACGAAATCGCACTGACGCGGTACGCGATCGCACGTCTTACCGAAATCGAGGGGCTGGAGATCCAGGGTCCGCAGGAGGCCGAGCAGCGCGGCGGCGCTATCAGCTTCACCGACCCGAACGTTCATCCCCACGACATCAGCACTTTTCTGGACTCCAAAGGAATCGCCATCAGAGCGGGCCACCACTGCGCCCAACCCTTGATGAGAATACTGGGCAAGACGGCCACGGCCCGGGCCTCGCTGTACATATACAACGACGAATCCGACATCGATGCGCTGGTCGAGGCCTTGACAGATATGAGGAGATACTTCGGCGTATGAGTTCACCACTGGACGACATGTACCGTGATATCATCATGGACCATTATCGCTCGCCGCGCGGCAAACAGCCGGTCGAGAAAGCCGACATCAAGTCCGACGGCTCGAACCCCGCTTGCGGCGACGAACTCGAAATGCAGGTTGATGTTACCGACGGCGCACTCAAGCAGATTCACGTAGACTGCAAAGGTTGCGCCATCTCGGTGGCCTCGGGTTCGATGCTGGCCGAAATCGTCAAGGGTCGGCCGCTTGAGGAAGCGCGACGCATCGCGGAACTGGTGCGCCGCATGCTGAAGGGGGAGGACATCGAACTGCCGGATGATCTCGGCGACATCGACGCCCTCAAGGGCGTGCGGCAGTTCCCCGTCCGCATCAAGTGTGCGCTGCTCTCCTGGGTGACCCTGATCGAGGGTCTGGAGAACTACGAGAAGGGTCAAGGCGTGGGCGAGAAACCGGCGACGACCGAAGGCAAGGAGTGACGGCGCGGAGGCGGAGCAACTCGGGCCATTGCGCCCGGAGGCGACAGACATGGGACTACCCACCAGGGAAGAAGTACTTGAGATCCTCAAACCGGTGCGGGACCCGGAGATTCAGATCGGCATCGTCGATCTGGGATTGGTGTACGACGTCGACGTATTTCCGGGCGGCCTCGTTCAGATCAAGATGACTCTCACCACCCCGGCCTGTCCCTACGGTGAAATGCTGGTGAACATGGCGCATCGCGCCGTGCAGGCCCTCGACGGGGTGACCGAGGTCAGGATCGCCCTCGTCTGGGAACCGGTCTGGGATCCCAAGGAAATGGCCTCCGAAGAGGCCAAGGACATTCTCGGTATCTGGTAAGAACTCTCGCTGCCGACGGCCGAGCACGGGGTCACGGCTCATCCACAGAACAACACCGTTAGTTTGCCTTCAACATAGAGTGCCATAGCACGATCCCGGCGAATTCCAAACGGCAGACGTACGGCCCGGCGGGAAGTCCGGTGGCGTCCCACGTGATCGTTATCATCTCTGCTGCGCCCCCGCTGCTGAACATTGCAACCTCGGCGCCGACAGCATCGAAGATCGTGCATGTGTACTGGACCGGATACGATGTGATGCAGCGAATCGTCGTGGTATCACTGAACGGATTGGGATAACTCCTCACAGGCTGCTGGTCGCCGTCGTACGGACCATCCAGATCAATCGGCGCTCCGTCGTAGGTGGCCATCTCGAACGACACCAGGTCGCCGTCAAAGGCCAGAAACTGCCCTTCGAAGCCCTCAGTCCCGATCTTTGAGACCAAGAGCCGCGTATTGCGCCCGTCGAAAGCGTAGTTCATCTCCATCCGGGTCGCCAGCAACCTCGGGGCCACTTCACCCGCCAGCACGAGATAGGCCGCCCCGGTTTTGACATCAATCGAGAGTACTCCGCCGGAATAAGTGAGCTTGCCGGGGACCGGCGTCAAAGGCGGACGCGGGAGGGCATCGCCCGTGATTATCCGAATGAGATACACCAGATCAGTGACTTCCAGTGTCGTCCCGTTTGCATTGACATCGGAGGCGGCTACCTGACCATTGTAGTTGACATTGAATACGCCGACGCCCTTGACGAAATAGTTGCTGAACAAAACGGCATCCGAGATCTCATTAGCTGTTCCGTTCAGGTTTATATCACCACGGTCATCGATCGAATCGGCGCAGACTATATCGACGCCGCCATTGATGAAATCAATGATCGCAACCGGAATCGGATAGCCGGGATCATTCTCAAAGCACTCCCGCTGCACGCCGGTGTATGTAGGATACCCGGTGGTTTCATCGGAGATCATCTCGGTAAGGCCGGGAGTCTCGAACACGTAGCGTGACGCTCCCTGTATCGAAGCCATGGGATTGTCGAGGGGATGAAAGGCGATGCTGTTGTCGCCGCAGTCCATCCAGAAGAACCGTATGGGGACAAAACGGCATTCCAGCGTCCGGTCATTACTGACCAAGAAGTCGAGCGTGAACAGCGCGAAGGGTCCGGCTGCCCCCAAACTGTCACAACAGACCACGTCAGGATGATTGGGACCATTGTTGGTCTCAGCTATGCCCACCACTCGGAGCATGCCGCTAGGGCAGAGCGTATCGCCGTTGCCGAATGGTAAGTAGCGGTAGTTAAAATACTCCCATCGGCATTCCGCATGAAGCGGACCGGGAATGGCCGCCTGGAAAAGAAGCGCCGACGCGTCATAGCCGATCAGCATATCCCAGCCGCCGACTTGGGCGAGCCACTGGTTCATGTTCACGTCGACACGCTCGTGCATTCCCTGGAGAGTAGACCTGGTAGTTTCGATCTGAACTATGTAGATAGAATTCTGGTCCCAGATCAGCGTGTCGTTCGGCTGAGTATCGCCCGCCACCGGAAACGGTTCGTCGTCATAAGTCGTGGGCGCCTTCTTGTCACACCCGAACGAAAGCAAGGCGAACACGGCCACGGCACCAACGAGCCCGCTCAACAGCCGCAACGTCAATGTTCTCGCCCCGGGCGAGCGACCCACGGAATCTCTCAGTAACCCCATCACAACTCCACCGACAACGTACCCATCACGAACCAGCCGCTGAAATCCAGACGAATCGCCTGCGCGGGGGAGGATCCATCGAAGCGCCACACCTCACCGGCCTCGTCCTTCAAATCGGCAGTGAGAAGCCTTCGGTAGCCGCCTTCCACGCCCACCGCCAGCGGTCCCGTCAAGTCTCGCTTTGTTCCCAACGTAACGAACCACCCCCAGCCGCGACCGGTGTAATCGTCGTTGCTCCGCCACAACGTGGCTCCGCTGCTGTCGACGACTGTCTCGTGTGTCGACTCGGCCTCACCAAATGCGTAGGCCAGGCCCAGACCCACAAACGGCCGCCTACTCTTCCGCCAGAGGAAGTACTTCACTCGCACGTGCAGGATGACGGCCGAGGTTGTCAATTCGTTGCTCACCGTCATTGAGCCTATGATATTCTGATTCTCGTCGACGATCGGACTTGATGATTCCTTGGCCGATTTTCCACCCATGTACGACAGACCCACACACAGGACGTGCCGGGGCGGAAGGACATACCCAAGCTCACCGTAGAAGCTGATTCGATGACTCAGGTTATCATCGAGCAACCCCGCCGGCTTGGCAAGTTCGTCGATGTACTTATCATTGATATCCGACTGGTCCGTAAAACCCCACCCGGCGCCGACGGTCATTTCAACGCCGGACGTGCTCCCAGCCTCGGCCGGCGCAGGGCCGCCCGCGAAGATCACGAAGGCGACGGCAGCAAGCACTAGTCTGAATAATACCGTCATATACCTTGGTTTCTCTCCGCACTTGCGACAACTGATGATCGGTAGCAGAACCAACGCCTAGATAAAACAGTGGACTGCAAACTCTGTAGTAAATATAGTCAGAAACGCAGGTTAGTCAAGGGGCGTCGGCTGTCACTTACCCTGCCGGACGGCAGCGGCATTCGGCTGCACTGGTGTGCCCGGCCCATGTTCACATCTGCTGTCCGGCGGTTTACCTATCGGCGGCGCCTGTGGGCGTACGCCGCTCACTATGTTAGGTTGTAGCTGTCCGGCCGGGCGGCGACTACATCAGCGAATAGCCGCCGTCGACGATGACCGTCTGGCCGGTGATCCAACTGGCTTTGGGCGAGCAGAGAAAAACCACCACGTCGGCGATCTCCCCGGGACGGCCGACCCGCTTGAACGGCGTCCGTTCGCTGACCTCGTCGAGCATCTGCTGGTAGTTGGGGAACGACTTGAGCGCGTCGGTGTCGATGAATCCTCCCGACACACAGTTGACACTGATGTTGCGCGGCGCGAATTCGATGGCCATGTACTTGACAATGTTCTCAATGGCCGCCTTGGACACACCGATGGCGGCGTAACCCGGAATGTAACGGATGGAGCCGAGCGACGACAGCGCCACTATGCGTCCGTGGTCCTGCATGATCGGGTAGGCCAACTGGACGCAATTCAGAAACGCGCGGGCGTTGGTGTGCATCGAAAGGTCCCACGCTTTGTCGTCGATGTCGATCATTTTGGTAAACAGCCCCAGGGCGGCGTTGGACACGAGAATATCAAGTTTGCCGAACCGTTCCTTTATACCGTCAAAGATAGCCGGGAGTTGAGCGTGGTTGCCTATGTTGGCCCCCTTCTGCGCCAGCCTCTCGGCCACGCTGAAGCCGATCCCGCGCGTGCCGCCGGAGACAAAGGCCGTCTTGCCTGCAAGTTCCATCTCACTCCTCGTCGCTGCCACAGTCTCGATCCTGCGTCGTACTAAATGGTGTAGCCGCCCGCCTGCGATTCAATGTCCTCGGCCAGACTTTCCAGAGCGACCGGTTCGAACTGTGTAACAAATATCCGCGCGTATTGTTCGAGAAGTTCGGCGCCGAATTCGGCCAGGTCGATCTCGCGACCGAGAAGCTCCGACGCCGACGTCATGGCGCCCGAATCCAGTCCGCACGGTCTGATGCGCTCGAACTGGGCAAGGTCGGTGTTGAGGTTGATAGCCGCCCCGTGAAACGACACCCAGTGCTTAACCGCTACGCCGATCGAGGCGATCTTTTTGTCGTCGATCCAAACGCCGGTGTGTTCATCGTCCCGGCGGCCGCTGATACCGTAGTTGTCAAGTGTGTCGATTATGCCCTGTTGCACATCGGCCATGAAACGGTGCAGATCGCGTCCCCGGCCGGAGAGATTGACAATAAAGTAAACCACCAGTTGACCCGGGCCGTGATAGGTGACGTCCCCCCCGCGCTCGACCTCGATCGGCTCCAGATCGCAATCCGGGAAGTTCTCCGCGTGTCCGTCTCGCCCGACGGTAACGACGGGGGGGTGTTCGAGCAGAATTATGGTGTCGCGCGCCAGACCCTCCTGGCGCATCTTGACCAGACCATGCTGCCAGGCCAACGCCCGGCGGTAATCGACCCGGCCCGGCCGAAGCACCCAACCATAGCGCGTCTCAAAAAAACGCGTCATCTCCTACCTGAGTTGCATCAGCAGCCGGTTGGGATCGGCCAGATACTCGTGCACGCGATGCAGAAACTGAACCGCCACGTGGCCGTCGATCAAACGGTGATCGAACGATAGTCCGAAAGTCGCGATATCGCGCACGACGATCTCACCGTCCACCACCCACGGCCGCTTGGTGATGGCATGCACGCCCAGAATCGCCACCTGCGGCTGATTGATAATCGGGGTCGAAGCGGCGGCGCCGAACATCCCGGCGTTGGTGATGGAGAAGGTGCCGCCGGACACGTCGTCGGGCAGCAGCCGGTTGGTGCGAGCTTTTTCACCAAGCCCCTGGATCTCCACGGCCAACTCCACGATGGTCTTCTTGTCGGCGTCCTTGACCACCGGCACGATCAGCCCTTCCTGGCGCGCCACCGCGACACCGACGTGATAGTAGTTTTTGAGAATGATCTCTTTGTCGGTCATTGAGGCGTTCATCCTCGGGAACTCTTTGAGACCGAGACAAACCGCCTTGACGATAAACGGCATGTAAGTGAGGTTGGCGCCGTAGGTGGCGCGGAACTCCTCCTTGATCCCCTTGCGATAGGCGACCAGCGCCGTGAAGTCGATCTCCTCGAACGTCGTCACGTGCGGCGAAGTGTGCACCGACCGGACCATGTGCTCGGAGATCAGCTTGCGGACGCCTTCCAGAGGCATTCGGGTCTCACGCTGCGCTTCCGGCAGCGGCGGGAACTTCGGTATCACCACCTGCATTTTGGACGGCGCCGCTTCGGCCGCTGCCGGCGGGATCGGGGTGGCGGACCCTATCGCCCTGGACGGCAAGGGAATCGGTCCGGCCGTGAAGCCGCTCTGAGCCGAACGCGCCTCAACCGCGCGCATCACGTCGTCCACCGTCACCCGCCCGCCCTTGCCGGTGACGACAATCGTGGATATGTCGAGACCATATTCCCTAATCATCGTCTTGACCTTGGGGGACATCTTGGCCCGGTCTATGGTCGCCGTCGGCGTGACCGGCCCAGGCGAAGCCGCCGGAGCTTTGGCTGCGGTCGCACGGGGCGCCTTCGCCGCGGATTTGGCGCCAGGCCTGGCCGGCGCCTTGGCGGCGCCGGTGCCGTCGTCGATTCGAGCCACCACCGCGCCGACCGGAACCACCTCCCCTTCCTTGGCCAGAATCTCGAGCACGACCCCCTCGACCTCGGCCGGGATATCAACGTTAACCTTGTCGGTCATCAACTCCACCAACGATTGATTGAGCTTGACCCGGTCGCCGACCTTCACTTTCCATTCGAGAATGGTGCCCTCGAGCACCGACTCGCCCATCTGAGGCACCAAAACATCTGCCGCCATGATTTCCTATCCTTGTCTGCGTTTGTATCCTACCGGCGCGGACGCCGAAGCCGAGCGTCCGGCAACCTCGCTTCTCCCTTATCGGTCCTACACCGCACCGATCAACTGATCTCCAACATCTTCTCCAAAGCCGCCAACGCCTCACTACGGATCGGCTCGTTCACTTTCACCGGCTTGAGGTCGGCGTAGTTCTCGAGACAGTAAGCCAGATCGTTCAAAGTGGTGCGATACATATTGGCGCAAACCGGGCAGGTCTGCCCCGACAGTTCAAAGATCTTCTTGTCCGGATACTGATAGGCCATGCGATCAATCAAGTTGATCTCCGTGCCGATGGCGATGGTCGACCCGGACGCCGCCTGCTCGCAGTAGTCCACGATAAACTTGGTGGAACCGACCCCGTCGGCCAGTTCGACCACCTCGGGAAGACACTCCGGATGCACGACCACCTTTACGTCGGGGTGTTCTTCGCGCACCTGTCGCACCTGCTCGGCGGTGAAATTGGTGTGCACGTGACAGTGACCCTTCCAGAGGATGATCCTGGCCCGGTCGATTTGGCTTTCGGTCAGACCGCCGTCGTCGCGCGAAAAATCCCACACCACCATCTCCTCCGGCTTGACGCCGAACTTCACGCCGGTGTTCCAACCGAGGTTTTCATCGGGGAAGAAAAACACTTTGTCCCGCCGTTCCAGCGCCCAGCGAAAAGCCGCCGCGGCGTTCGACGAGGTGCATATCAGGCCGCCATGACGACCGGTAAAAGCTTTCAGCCCGGCCGTAGTGTTCATGTACGAGACCGGCACGATCCGCCGGTCGCCGCCGAACTGTTCCAAAAACTCCCAAGCCTCCAGAACGTCGGCCATCTCAGCCATGTCGGCCATGGGGCACCCGGCCAGCGGGTTGGCCAGGTAGACTGTCTGATGTTCACCGGAAAGGATATCGGCCGCCTCCGCCATGAAGTGCACGCCGCAGAAAATAATCACCTCCACCCCGACCTGCCGAGCGGCCAGCTTGGACAGACCGTAGCTGTCGCCGACGTGGTCGCCGTTGGCGACCACCTGGCGGCGCTGGTAATGGTGAGTCAGGATACAGAGCTTTTTCCCCAACTTGGCTCTGGCGGCGTCGATCCGTTCCTGCAATTGGGCGGTGTCGGCCTCGCGATACTCTTTGGGCAACGAAAAATACATGCTCATTCCCGCCTGCGCACCTTGTTGAAAGACATCTCGAACCGTCATTACGAGGTCGCCGCAGGCAACCGCGGCAATCTCAAACGTCTTGCCGGACAGACGCCCGAGATCGCCACGACCACCTTCGGTGGTCTCGCGATGACAACAACAGGAGTCTCTTCAAAGGGTGATTAGGCACTAGACTCCAATATCTCCCACCATTATACATTTTCAACACGCCGACGGCAACAGCGAGTTCTCAACTCCAGTATTATCGATCGCACCGGCGGCCACTGTTGGAACTAAAACAACGCGGGACGGCGCCGGGTTCGGATATTCTCGCCGAGATGCTCGTTACTGACCCAGTTTTGCGAGTTGCTCGAAAAGGCGCTCGTTGTCGGGCAATTGGGCCGGGTGAAGCCGCTCGATCCAGCGGATAGCGCCCTTTTTGTCGATCAGAAAAACGGTGCGCTCGGCGTAGCCCTTCCGGCTGAGCACACCGTATTTGCGGGCCACCTCGCCGTGCGGCCAGAAATCCGACATCAAAGGAAATGACAACCCGCCCAACGACCGCGCCCAGGCGATATGGCAGGGCACCGAGTCGCAGGAAAGGCACAGCAGTTGGCAATCATACCGTTCAAACCGCTCAGCCACTTTCTGGTACTCGGGCACCTGAGTGGCGCAGACCGGCGTCCAGTCGGCCGGATAGAAGGCCAGGACCACGTTTTTGCGCCCCTGATACCAGGCCAGATTCAACTCCCCCTCGTTGTGAGAGGCCAGCGTAAAGTCGGGCGCCGGATCCCCCACTTGCAGCATCATCTGCCCCTCGGCTTCAGCGCGGACAGGTGCGTTTTTGTTCAATCGTCCTCGTAGTCAGCAAATAGGTCCTTGTCGAAATCATCATCAATTTCTTCTTCGGCCGGCCCGTCATCGGGCAGATCATCCTCGAAGTACTCCGAGAACCTGCTGCCGGGGGCGCCGCAAACGGGACAAGAGATCGGCTTGTCCCCGTCGTCATGGATATAACCGCAATTCTCACAAGCCCACTGCACGATTGTCTCCAAACTCATGACGCTCACAAGCGTCGGTCAATCTGAATCAAAACGGTTATCTAGTGCTCCAGAGGAGCACTCTCATCATAGCCGAACCAGTAATAGTTGCCGCTTAAGGCCTCCCGCTCCGCCATCAGCAGTTCGTAATGAAGATTCTCTTCGTCGGCGAGCCGGCCGAATATGGCTTTGAACTCCGGCCGGTCGGTCTTTTCGAAATTCTCCCGATAGTACTTGGTCGCAGCCAACTCGGCCTCGATGGCCAGATTGATGAACTCCCTCTCACTCTTAAGGTCCTCCAGATGACCCCTGCGGAGTACTTCTGCCAACGCCGTCAGTCCCATTGGCGGCAACTCTCCAATCTCGCCGCCGACGTGCTCCTCATAAAGCCGGTACAGGACTTTCTTGTGAGCGACCTCGTCGTTGCGCAGGTTCTCCAGCTTACGTTTGGCGTCGGGATTGGTTACCTTACGGGAGAGCAAATCATAAAAAGTATACCCGTCCTCCTCACCCTTGATGGCCGTTTTCAGAATCTCCGCCAGTTTCACTTTGTCCATAAGAACTCATCCCGTCCTTTGTAATGTCAAGCGATGTTTGTCGATTTGATATGCTTCACGGCCTTGCGCAGCCTCTCCACCACCACGTGCTGCGACAGTATCTCCAGCATCTCGTACAGCGACGGTCCGGTCGATCGGCCCGACACCGCCAGCCGGGTGGGGTGAATCAAGGCGGCGCGCTTGATGCCTTTCTCCTCGGCCAGGTCGTTGAGCGTCTTCTCCAGCGACTCGTGCGTAAAGGACGCCAAGCGCTCCAACCGGTCGGCCAGTTTTTCAAGCAGTTCGGCGCTCTCGGGCGTGAACTGCTTGGCGGCCGCGTCGCGGTCATAGGTGTGATCAAACGAAAAGAAGTAGGCGCTCAGTTCCACCAGATCTACGATTCGCCGAGCCCGGAGTTTGAGCGCCCCCATGACCCGGCATAAATACTCCCACCGCGTTTCCAGCCAGTACTTGGTGGTCAGGTCGGCCTCAACCAATAACGGCGCCACCAGCACGGCCAGGTCATGGTTTGACTTCCTGGCTATGTATTCCTGGTTGAAGGCAACCAGTTTCTCCTCATCGAAAATGGCGTTGGCCCGGTTGAAATTGTCCGGCGTGAACAGCTCGATCAATTCCTCACGCGAGTACAATTCCCGATCCGTCTTGGGCGACCAGCCCAACAGACAGAGATAGTTGAACATCGCCTCCGGTAAAATGCCCTCGGCCCGAAACGCCAGCACATCTTTGTCACCGAGACGTTTCGACACTTTTCTCTTGTCCGGTCGGAGCGTCAGTGTAATGTGTCCGAACTGCGGCAGGTCCAACCCGAACGCTCGGTATAGATGAATCTGCTTGAAGGTGTTGGTGACATGGTCGTTGCCGCGGATGACATGCGTAATCCCCATCTCATGATCATCGACCACTACCGCGAGATTGTAGGTGGCGCTGCCATCGGAGCGGGCCACGATGAAATCTTCGAGGTCCTCATGGCCGCGACTTATGCGCCCGGACACCATATCGTCAAAACTGGTCTCACCTTCAGGTATCTTCAGCCTGATCGTGAAGGGTTCACCGGCCGACACCTTAGCTTCAATCTCCTGCGGCGACAGCTTCAGGCAACGTCGGTTGTACCGGAAATCCTGCTTGGCGGCTTTGGCCTGTTCACTGTCCTGGGCCAACTGTTCGGCCGTGCAGAAACAACGATAACCGTGGCCGAACTCAAGCAGCTTGAAAGCGTAGTCTTTGTACAGATCAAGACGGTCGGCCTGGTAGATGATCTCCTCATCCCAATCTAGGCCGAGCCACTTCATAGCCGACAGAATCGCCTCGATGAAAGCCGGGTCGCTGCGATCCGGATCGGTGTTCTCGATCCGCACCAGAAACTTTCCACCGTAATGACGGGCGAACAGATAATTGAACACGGCCGTGCGGGCCGTGCCCACGTGCACGTAGCCGGATGGGGACGGAGCGATGCGTACACGTACTTCCGCCGGTGTCATGGCTGCGTCCCGTCCCGCTCGTCGTCGTGTTTGGTGGACTCGTCCTCGTCTCCTTCGTCCGGGGCCGGCTCAGGCGGACTTGTCTTCGGTGGCAAGGGTTCGGACAGAGGCGGCGTCGACCTGACGGGTGGCGAGGGCTCGGTCTCGGCAGACGGCGGTTCCGAGTCCTGCGGCGTGGGCTCACTGGGCGGCGATGACGGTCGGGTCGCTTGCACGGTCGGTTCCGTCGGTCGGGTCGGTCTGACCACAGGCCGCTCCCGCTGCGGAGAATCGGACGGCGTGACGGGCATCGACGTCTCAGCCGACAGTGGCGCCACCGGCGTCGGTGGCTGGTCGGGGACTGTCGGCTCCGGCGTCGTCCTGCCCATGTCGGGCACCGGTGGTGGTGGTGGTGGTGGTGGAGCATCGGACGGTACGGCCGGTTTTGCCGGGACAGCCGTTGACTCGGCTATGAGGGTAGCCTGCGCCGCGAGTGGACGCGTCGGTGACGCGACCAGCTTCGGCTCATCGGTATCAAGGCGCATCTCCAACCCGCCGACCATTCGAGCCACCAGATTGTACATGGCCACGAGAACGATCCCGATCAGGGTATGAAACACCGCGGCGAACATCGAACCCATTATCGGCATAACGATCAGCAGAAGACCAATGGGGAACGCCGAGGGATCCATGCCCCCTCCATATCCGCCCCCGTACTCCATCATGCCGACCAGGAAGACCGGCATGAACACGGCCGCAAAAAGCCCCAGCACAAACCCAACCACCAAGTTGACAAAGAACGACACCTTGATGAAGGACCACGCACGGATCGATTTCAATTCGTAACGCATATCTATCCTAACCTGAGCACCGGTATTCGCGCCGCCACCGCCGCCGTCCCGGGTATCCGCTGCCTAAGCTACGGCCCGTCATCGCATAGTCAAGTCGCCGCCATCGATTCACGCCGATCTTACGATGAACCGAGCGTCCACGGCGATACTGAGACTCTTGTCCGGCGAGGCAATGAAGGGGTTGATATCGATCTCCGAGAAGCAGTCAAAGTCCTTCACCAGTTGCGACAGCCGCAGCAAAGTCTCGACTATAATCTCCTGGTCCACCGGCGGCGCACCCCGAAATCCATTCAGAAGAGGGAACGACCGCAGCGAGCCGATCATGTCGCGAACTCCCTCGTCGGTCACCGGATGAATGCGGAAGGCCACATCCTTCATCACCTCCACGTAGATGCCGCCCAGACCGAACATAATCAAGGGACCGAACTGCGGATCGGTCGTCATCCCCATGACGGTCTCGACCCCGCCGGATATCATCTTCTGCATGGCCACCGAGAACTCCCCGTCTTCACCCAACTCGCGAATCCGGCCCTTCAGAGCACGGAAGGCCTTGCCGATTTCAGCGTCGGTCCGCAGGTCCACCATGACACCGCCGACCTCGGTCTTGTGCAGGATCGGCGGCGTGTTGACTTTCATCACCACCGGATAGCCCAGGTGCGAGGCCGCCTTGACAGCCTCGGCGGAGGAGGAGGCATAGCGATAGGGCGCGGCGGATATCCCGTAAGCGCGCAGAATCTCGATCGCTTCCTCGCCGACAATCGCCTCCTTGCCGACGTTCGCCGCTTTATCGACAATACTCTGCACTTTATCGAAGTCGACCTTGAAACTGAGGACCTTCCCCCTCGGGCGCTGGATCCGTTGGCGGTACTTGAACATGGCCGCAAGGGTCATGGCGGCCGCCTCCGGGAAGATGTAAGTCGGGATTTTCTGTTCCCGCAGGTAATCCATGCCCACCGAATCAAGCCCCACCCCCATGAAACAGGCCAGGACCGTCTTCTTGGTCCCTTTGAGCCCTTCACAGATGCATTTGGCCACCTCCACCTGGTCGATCGTCCGGGGCGGGACGAATATCGGCACGATGGAGTCGTAACGACGGTCGTTCTTGAGGGCGTTGAGGGTGATCTCGAACTCTCGGCCGCCCGCGCCCGCTACCATATCCATAGGGTTGGCGAAGGAGGCCTCGGCCGAGATGTGTTTTTTCAGTTTGGCGACGGTGGCGCTGGAAAGCGGCGGCATCTCCATGCCGTTGCGAATCAGGGCATCGGTCGCCAGGATGCCGGGACCGCCGGCGTTGGTCACCACCACCACCCGGTTTCCCTTGGGCAGTGGTTGGCGCGTCAACGCCTGGGCCACGTCGAACAGCTCCTCGACCGTGTCGACGCGCATCACGCCGGTCTGCTCGAACAGCGCGTCCACGCCGACATCCAACCCGGCCAGCGCGCCGGTGTGCGACGAGGCCGCCCTGGCGCCCAGCTTGGTGCGTCCCGACTTGACCGCCACGATAGGTTTGTGGCGACTCACTTCCCGCGCGATCTTGGTGAAGTGTCGCGGATTACCGAAATTCTCAAGGTACAACAGAATAACGTCGGTGTCGGGATCATCCTTCAGGTATTCAAGCATGTCGTTGGAGGAAATATCGGCCTTGTTGCCGATCGACGCCACCATCGAGAAGCCGATCCCCAGTTCGCGCGCAATGTTCATTATCGCCTCACCCATAGCGCCGGACTGCGTGACGAAGCCGATCCGTCCCTGCATCGGATAGGTCTTGCCGAAAGTCGCGTTTAGCGATACGTCCGGATGCGTGTTCACGACGCCGAAACAGTTGGGGCCCATCATGCGCATACCATACTCGTGCACGACCTCGAGAACCTCCAACTCGCGCTGTTTGCCGGCCGCGCCGACTTCGGAAAACCCCGCCGTGATCACAACGATACCTTTGGTCCCCTTCTCGCCGCACTGCCGCACCACCTCTTTCACGTGGTCCTTGGGCACGATGATGATAGCCAGGTCCACCGCGTCGGGGACGTCGAGAACGGTCGAATAGGCCTTGATCGAGAGAATCACTTCAGCCTTCGGGTTGACCGGGAAGACCTTACCGTTGAACTCGGCCATTAGTATGTTGCGAATGGTTTCACGGCCGATGGACCCTTGACGCGTGGAAGCGCCGATCACGGCGACCGAGCGCGGCTTGAATATGGCGTCCAGTTGTTTACTCATAGTCCCGTCGAGTGCTCAGGATACGTGCGGTTATCGCTTCGTTCGGGGGTCGGCTGACCCGTTAAAGCCGCGGATTACCACAGCTACGATTCTCTGCCCGTCGACCCCATCTCAGCCGGAATGAATCAGCTTTGATGGAAAAGTCAAGCGAAAGTTCCCTGACCTATCAGGCATGGGTGGCCAGGAGCCTCGGGAGTGCTGAAAAACCCCCGTGACGTCATTGCCAGGAGGGAGTGAAACGACCGACGCGGCAATCTCATCGGTGCGAGAGAAATGAGATTGCCGCCCTCGCCCCGCCCAAGGCGGGGCTCGCTCGCGATGACGACCTTGCGGACTTTTATAATGAAGCCGTCAGGCCGCGAGGCCTGACTGCGTATCTACTGGAACAAAACTCGACCGCCCACCCTTCGATTCTGTCTACGGTGACGTAGGTGTGGCGTCACTTCTTCTTCGCGGTTTTCTTCGTTGTTTCGGCCGCTTCCCATCTCAAGGTCGCCTGAGCCGCGGCCAGCCGGGCTATCGGGACCCGATACGGCGAGCAGGAGACGTAATCGAAACCGACCCGGTGACAGAAGTCGATCGAGTCGGGATCGCCGCCGTGCTCACCGCAGATGCCCACCTTCAGGCCGGGGCGGGCCGCCACGCCTTTGTCGCGTCCCATCTGCACCAGTTGACCGACGCCGATCTGATCGAGGGTGACAAACGGATCGGCCGGGAGAATACCCTTCTCCACGTAGTGGTTCAGGAACTTCCCGGCGTCGTCGCGTGAGAACCCCATGGTCATCTGTGTCAGATCGTTGGTGCCGAAACTGAAGAACTCGGCCTCCAATGCAATCTCGTCGGCCGTCAAGGCCGCCCGCGGAATCTCGATCATGGTGCCCACCAGGTAATCGAGTTGCTTGATCTTGCGCTTGGCGATAACCTGGTTGGCGATCCGCTGGACCACTTCCTTTTGGTGTTTGAATTCGTTGACGTGGCCGATCAGCGGAATCATGATCTCCGGCTGGACATTCTTTTTGTCCTTGGCCAGGGCGCAGGCCGCTTCGATGATGGCGCGCACCTGCATCTCGGTTATCTCCGGATACATTATGCCGAGACGACAACCGCGATGACCGAGCATCGGGTTAATCTCGGTGAGTTCTGCGATGCGCCGAATGATCTTCTCCAGCGCCGCCAGTTTCTCTTCGTACTCCTCGTCTTTCTTATCCAGCTCCTTGATCTTGGCCTGGATCTCCTCGGGGCGAGGCAGAAACTCGTGCAGCGGCGGATCGAGCGTGCGAATCGTAACCGGCTTGCCTTCGAGTTCGACGAAGATCTTCTGGAAATCCTTCCGTTGCATCGGCAGCAGCTTTTCCAGCGCCGCCTGACGTTCCTCGACCGAATCGGCCAGGATCATCTCCTGTACGATCGGGATACGATCCTCGGCAAAGAACATGTGCTCGGTGCGGCAGAGCCCGATCCCCTCGGCGCCGAACTTGACGGCCTGGGCGGCATCGCGCGGCGTATCGGCGTTGGTGCGCACCCGGAGACGGCGGATTTCGTCCGCCCACGACATGAACTCAGAGAATTCACCGGACAACTCCGGTTCGATGGTCGGCACCTCGCCGAGAATGACCTGACCGGTTGAGCCGTTGAGGGTGATGACCTCCCCTTCCTTTATGATCAGCTTGCCGATCTGAAACTGCTTTTTGGAGGCGCTGACCCGAATCGCTTCGGCCCCGGAGACACAACACTTGCCCATCCCGCGCGCCACCACGGCGGCGTGCGAGGTCATCCCGCCGCGCGCCGTCAGAATGCCGACGGCGGCGTTCATGCCTTCGATGTCGTCCGGATTAGTCTCCTCGCGAACCAGGACGGCCGGCTTCTTGCCGCCGTGCTTGACGACATCCTCGGCGGTGAAGTACACTTTCCCGGAGGCCGCCCCAGGCGAGGCGGGAAGTCCGGTCGCGACCACGTCGTACTTGGCCTTGGGATCGAGAGAAGGATGCAACAACTGATCAAGCTGGGCAGGCTCGATCCGCATGATCGCCTCCTCCCTGGTAATCAGCTTCTCCTTGACCATGTCGACGGCAATCTTGATAGCCGCCTGCACGGTGCGCTCGCCGCGCCGCGTCTGCAGCATGTAGAGCTTCTTGTTTTCGATGGTGAACTCGAAGTCCTGTACATCTCGATAGTGCTGCTCCAAACGCGCCGTGATGGTCTTCAACTGCTTGAACACCTCAGGCATCTCATTAGCAAGCTCTTTGATCGGCTGGGGCGTGCGAATACCGGCCACTACGTCCTCGCCCTGGGCGTTTAGAAGATACTCACCATAGAACTCCTTGGCGCCGGTGGCCGGGTTGCGCGTGAAACCGACACCGGTCCCGGAATCGTTGCCGGTGTTGCCGAATACCATCGCTTGCACGTTGACGGCCGTACCCAGATCGGAAGGAATGCCGTTCATGCGGCGATAGGAAATCGCCCGCGGGTTGTTCCAACTGCGGAAAACGGCGTCGCGCGCCATGCGCAACTGAAGGTACGGATCCTGCGGGAAGTTCTCACCGGTCTTGCGCTTGATGGTCAGCAAATACTTCCTTACGATAGCTTTGAGATCGTTGACCTGAAGAGAACTGTCCTGCTTGATCCTTCGCTCCGCCTTGGTCCTGGTGATGACTTTTTCGAAAACATCTTTATCGATGCCCAGGACGACGTTGCCAAACATGGCTATGAAGCGCCGGTAGTTGTCCAGGGCAAAACGTATGTCACCCGTTTTCTTGGCCAGGCCCTCGACTGCTTCTTCATTCAAACCCAGATTCAGTACCGTGTCCATCATTCCGGGCATGGAGAACTTGGCTCCGGAGCGCACCGATACCAACAACGGATCGACCGGGTCGCCGAACCGCTTGCCCGCCACTTTTTCGACCATAGCCATGCACGTCTCGAGGTCCTGGTCGATCGCCTTGGGCACGGACAGCGAGTTCTCGTAGTACAGGGTGCAGACGTCCGTAGTGATCGTGAAGCCCGGCGGAACGGGAATGCCGACGTTGGTCATTTCGGCCAGACCGGCGCCCTTGCCGCCGAGCAGGTCTCTCATCTCGGCGTTTCCTTCGGCCATGCCAGCCCCAAAAAAGTAATAGTACTTCCCTTTGGAGACCGCTTTAGCGCTCACGGGAGCAACCTTCCCAACCATGGCGGGGGCCGTCGGTTTTTGGGCAGGTTTTCCCTTGGCCGCCGCCTGCTTGGACTGGGCCGCTTTCTTTTTGACCATCATGACATCCTTCTATCGATACACATTTGAGACTCCAAATCGCCCGAGCCGCAATGATACCCAAAACCGACGGCCCAGGCAATAATAAAAGCGACCGGGAAACCCCGCGATTTCCCGATCGCCTCAAAGGTCAAATCGGCCGGGCCCTTACATCGTAAAAAAGCGTTCTCCCTTAATGATTTTTTCCAGAATTCGCACTGTCTTTTCCACCGGCGCGTGCATGATGTCGGCGGTATTGAACGTAGTCCGGACCACTTCACGAGGCGCCGTAAAGCCGGACCGTCCCCGCCCACCGCGGGCCTTTTTTTTGTGCGTCAGGTTGTACTGACGCTGGTATTCTTTGGCCTTTTCCTTGTGCATTTGGTAATACCGTCTTTGGTATTCGCGTCGAGCCTCTGCCGTTGACAGCTTCCCCTTACCAGCGCCATGCCTCTTCTCCGAGTCCTGCTTCCCACTGGAATCTGTGCTGGATTTGGCCGGGGTGGTTTTTTTGCTCCGAGCCATTACCTACCTCACTCTCCATGTGTTCCAAGAAGGCTACCCATCCTCCTTGAGTTCACCACCAATGGCTTTGGTTCCTCCAGCACCGACAATAGGAAAGATTTGCCTGTATGTCAAGTGTTTTCTTTGGATATTTTGAAAAAAAATTGGCTTAAGACATCACCTCCTAAGCAGTTACAAAATCACTCAATTGGTCTGCGTGTATGTATCCTGATCCCAAGGACTTACGCGACCCACCCGATAAAAGCTTAATCCTCTGGCCTTCAAATAATTGACCAGTGTCGCTGAGTCCCTCGACATACACTCGTATTTCCCTAACTGCCATCATCTGTTATACGCACGCAATCGTCAAAAGACCGAACGTGATAGTACCACCTCTGTTTTTTGTTGACTTCAATCTGCGCCGAACGTTTTACAAAAAGCAACAAAAAAATCCCACCAGCTTTCGTCGGTGGGGATTGTCTTGAGCGGTATGTGTTACGGCCGTTAGGTCGTGCTCGATCGCCGTTTCAGATTAGTCACGATCTCGTAGACGGCATAGCCGGCCACAAACAGAATCAGGCCCCAGAACACCACTATAAAACCGGCGTGGTAGTTGGCGTTGCCGGTGTTGAAGGCGACGTTCCCCCACCTAAAAGTATCCTGCAGGCGATTGGTGAAAAGCGAAATACGCGCCATCACCGTAAAGCCGAACGAGGCCCCGAAACCGATCATCAACACCCAGATGCCCAGGGTAGCGATGGCGCCGAAGGCGCCCTTGTGCTCCTTTGAGAAAAAGAAATAGACGATGGCCGCCAGTGCGCCGATCATCACGATCGTCTGCGACAGCCCACTGGTGACGTCAAGGAGATTGAAGCCGTCGTGACCGACGAAGTTGGCCCAGTCGATCTCAGCCATCATGGCATGAAGCTGCTTGTTGACCCGGTTTGACATTTCCAGCGGTATCGCCAGGCCGGCGGAAATACCGATGTACATCGCCATCGGCCAGCGCGACAGCCAGGCATAGTCCTTGGAGAAACGCGTCCACATGATGCAGCCCAGAATGGCCGGGATCAAATACTCGACGTGCGAGGAATTGAGAAAACCGTAGTACCAATCGCCGTCGGCCAGGCGGGAGAACAGTTTCGGCACCAGTCCGTTGTGCCACAGAATAATCACGAAATAGCCGGCCGAGACGCCGACCACGACGTGCTCGGCGAGCTTGTAAAACGGATTGTCCTTGTACAGGAAGGACAGAATGCACAGCGTCACGAAAACGCCGAAGGTCATCCACAAGAACTCAGTGAATTCCATGACTAGGCTCTCCCTTCCTGCTTCAGACGCCGTCGACTGGCGAAATACCCGACGTTTCCCATGACAATGAACAGTATAATGACCATGTGTGCGAACAACTGAACCCTCATCCCGTCCTTAGCCCGCCCCGGATTGTCGGCCAGTTCCTCATACTGGGCCGCTCCCAGAAGCCCACCCATGATGCCGAACACCTGACCGCTCCCCAGGTAGGGATAGTACTGCGCCGTCATCACCCCGGTCAGCCCCAACGCCAGCGGGAATCCGAAGCGGCCCTGACCATAAGAGATCCAGGCATCGGTTATGTTACCGCCCGAGATATCGATCACGCAGGCGCACTGACCGTAGTTGATAACGCCCTTCATCATCGGAATCGAATCCAGCGGCGTGCCGTAGTAATCGGTCGGGAACGGCAGGCGGAAATCCTGACCCATACCGAGGATTACGATCGCGAAGTACGGCTTGTAACCGAGAAAACAGTAATCGATACCGTTGACAATCTCCCGGCCTTTGTACTCGACGCCGTTGTATTCGCGATCGAGCGCCATACTGTCGGTGAGGTCTCTGAGGGCCTGATCGCACATGCCGGGACCGTTCTGCGACAATGACGTGAAGATCGTCTTCACTTTATTCCGCCAACAGTGTTCCACCATGGCGTAGGTCATCGGATGCAGTTCAGCCAGGTTGTTGGGATCGTAGTCAATCGCTATCATGACGATGTCGCCCTCGGGCAGACTGTCGATGAAGGAGTGAATCGACCTCACTTCCGGTTCCACCAGAATCGGTACCGTGAAATCGGCTATGTAGGACCACACACAGACGATAATCAAGAGGAGATAGACCCAACGTCGGTCCAGTTTCATCAGTTTTTCAAATGTTTGCATACTGCGATCCTCCTCAGCCTTTACCCATGTAGCCGCGTTCAATGCCGAGAATGACCTTGAGCGCCGTGGCGACAATCCCCAGGCCGATGCCGATCACGATAGCACGCTGCGCCGCCAAGTTAGGCACGTTCATCAGCCAGTTGGATGCCTTGGCCACGTACTCGGCGCCCGGAATGAAGGGATTAAACCGCGACATTACCAGCAGCGCCGCGATGAGCAGCAGCGAGGCCAGCACGTTGCGCGCTCGAAAGGCGCGGTAGGCCGCCGACGCAATGTAGAACGCGAGCAGAGAGAACATGGTGGCCAGAATCGGCATCATCACATAATCGAAGAAAGTGCGGAACATACTGTTCTGCAGTCCCTCCGGTGTATACAGGAAGAAGGCCCAGGCATCGTCGAAGATCGCAACCAGGACAGCCGCCACAAGAGTGACCAGTGACACCATGCCCCACATCCGTTTGGCGCCGGAATCCGAAACGGCTCTCAAACGCATCAGGGCGACGATACAGGCGCTGCACAAGACGATCCAAACGAAATAGCCGAATCCCAGGGAGCCGCCGGTCTGCTGCGTGAAACCGAAAGCTACCATCAAGTACAGCCCGACAAGGGTCAAATACGAATACTTGGCGCCTTCCTTACCCAGCTTGATCTTCTCCACCGACACCTTGAAAAGCGACCAGATGCCCAGCGCCAGGGCGAAGATGCCGATCACGATGATCCAGTCGAGCAGGAACTCATAGGCCCACTCGGACGTCTCGTGGGGGACGAAATACTGGAACACCATGAAGATGCCGAAGATGAAGACCAGGGCAAACGGTATTTGTCGTCTCATACCTCCACCTCCTTAATCTATGACCCGGAACAGAGTTGGGAACTCCAGCCAGCCGAAGTTGGCCGCTACCAGGCCCACGATCGCTAACACCACCACCGCCGCCTTGGCCCAGTCCTGGGCCTTCAGCGATCCGAGCAGTTTCGGTTCGCGGCCTAAGTAGGCGGAGGCGGCGTACAACTCCTCGCCGATCAGGGTATAGTCGCAAGCCACAATGAAAAACGGTATCTGAGCGATCTCATCGGTGCCGGAGATCTGAATCGAACCGGCCAGCGAACCGGTCTCGGCCAACAAGAGCGACTCGGCGTAGAACTTGCCCATGTACACGTTGGTGGCGGGAAACTCGCGCAGCATGATGCCGTTGACCGCCGCCACGTAAGCAAATTGGGACTGCGTGACGAAGAATACGCATTCCTCTTTGTAGTCCTCCGGCCGACCGGCGTCGAAGTATGACGATTTCACCACTTCCTGCGCCACCGACATAACGATCGGATCGTAAGTCGGCACGATCAGTTCCGTCTGGTACTCCGCCACCCGCTTGGCGACGCGGCTAAGGATGGTGAACGAGGCTATCGTCGCCACGTCGGCCGCCGTGCCCAGTCCAAGCACGTACAGGATCGGCCGCCCCATCTCAGTGGCGCGTCCGATAGCATCGTCGACCGCCTCGATGCCGCCGATGGGCCGCACGTACAATTCCCGCCCGCGCTTCGCGCTGGTGACGAATATCCCGGTCAACAGCCCGAAAATAAGCACCGCCACCAGAACCGGAACGCGACCGGTGTTGAACCACTGCCCCGAAGACTGCACCGGATCGAGAATGTCCGAGGGGGTTCGGATGGCCGGATCGGCCGTGACCGCGTCGATCTGGTAGAAAAGGTCGGTATCGTCGGGGATGAACGAAGACGACGACCGGTCTTTCGATCCGATGTCCTCGAACCTGCCTTCCCCGGCCGGCGCCGTGCCGACGCTGTCGAAAGGACCGTCGAACGACATCGACCGAAAGACCTGATACAGCACGACGTTGTTCTTGCCGCCGCCGTCGTCGGCCGACGTCTCCCACTCGACGACGATCGCGTGACCGTGATCGTTCGGTTTGTCCGTCGCCCGCAGATGCGACACCGGCGCCGGGTATAGTTCGGTGGAATCAACCACCGCCGAGTCGGCCTCAACCGGTTCGGTCTGCGCCCACAGCGACGACATGCCGAACAGCACGAACAGAACGCCAATCATGAGTTTATGCTTCATAAGCTTCTCCCTGTCATCTGAGAGAACCGTTTAAGATATTAGTCCCAGCCAATCACGAAACAAAAAGGTGATGCGCCCCACCAACAGCGAGATACGACCCATCACCGTATAGCCGAAGGAAGCGCCGAACGTTATCATCAGGATCCAAATGCCGACCCGCGAGGCCCGACCGAAGACACCGGTATGTTCCTTGGAAAAGAAAAAGTAAACGATGCCGCAGATCACCCCCAAGAAGACCACCCAGTTGGTGGCGAGGGCGGCCAATTGACCCGTGGCCGAAAGGTCGAGATTGGATACGAAAGCGCCGAAACCCAGCCAGGGATGCAGCTCTTTGTCCCCCAGCAGCGGCACAAAGGTCGACGATACTTGCACGATGAAATCGGATCGCAGATACCGCACGAAGTTCAATCCGGCCGTGGTGCCGACGATCAAGGCCAGCGGCCAGCGCGACATCCAGCCGTAATTCTTCGTCAGACGCATCAGCAGCATGATGCCGAGAATCACCGGAATCCAATAGGCGACGTTCCAACTGCTCGCCTGGTATGGTTGCTGGAAGAAGTTGGACGCTCCTTCGGAAAGCCGAGGGATCAGATTGCCGACGATAGTCGACCAGAACCCCTGACACATCCAGTACGCCGCCGACACACCGACGTAGAGATGCTCGGCGAGTTTATAGAACGCATTATCTTTGTACAAGAACGAGTAGATCGCCAGCGTCAGAAACGCCGCCATCGTCACCATGAAGGCGCGGGTAACACCGTCGGCCTCCCCCGACATAGCCAGCGTGTGCAACACCCAACTGAGGGCAAACAACAGGACGACCACGGCCGCCACTATGTAGGTCGAACGGTTCATCGATCCTTTCTCCGGCGGCCGGTGAAGAAAGCGATATTGCCGATGACGATGAAGGCCATGATCGTGATGTGCGCCAGGGTCTGCGGTCCCATCATGTTGAGGCCGGGCTTGTCCATATCGGCAAACTGTTCATGTCGGTGGGCCAGTTCCGATTCATACTCCGCCGCGCCCTTGATGCCGCCCAGGATGCCGATGATTTGTCGCGGATAGTACGGGTACAACTGCGGCGCCACTACCGCCGCCACCCCGACGCCGACCGGCACATCGGCCGGATCACCCACGAACAGCACCCACTCCTTCGGTCCCGGGCGACCACCGCCCAGCGCCACGATCAAATCGAAATCGGCGCACGAATTGATCTCGTCGAATATCGGCACGCTGTCCAGGGGCACGCCGTTGACGTCGGTCGGGAACATCTTCTTGAAATCGGACACGATGACGTTGAGCACTCCCTCGTTGCCCGCCTTGTACCCGATGTTGACGTAATCGACGCCGTCGATAATGTTGGGGAATTCAGGGAGAATCACGTCGTTGATCGTGTTGCTCAGAAGCGTCTGGCCGGTCGCCCACAGACACATGCAGACCACCTTGTGTCCGCGGGTCAGGCAGTGAAAGGAAATAGCGTTGGCCATCGGCTGCACCTCGGGCGCCATGGCCGGGTCGTAGTCAAACGAAATCAGAACGCGCGAACCGCGCGGGAGAGTCTCGATGCGATCGAACAAGTCTCGCACCACCGGAGTGGCGTGTTCCTCGAAGGTGATCGGGAACAGAATCGGCGCCGCCACGGCCACGAAAATGAAGACGAAGATAACGCGGCGCTTCACCTCGCGACCGGTGAGGGAGCGGAACAAAAGCCAGGCCAGACCGCCGAAGATTATCAGCAGCGATATAATCACGCCGAGATTCGGCATCACTTCTCCCCTCCCAGATAGGAACGCTCCAGTCCCAGTATCAAGCGCAACGACATCGAAATCACGCCCAGTCCGATTCCGATGATAATGGCCCGCTGGCCGGCCAGATTCGGCGCGTTCATGATCCAGATGGCCATGTTCGGAATCTGCAAAAGCGACGTCGAGTCCGGCACCCACGACGTAACCAGCACTCCGAACGGCGTGCGACCCAACAGGATTATAAAGGCAGCGATTAACAGCAGGGTCGCCTCACGATTCTTGGCGCGGAAGGCGCGGTATGAAGCCGAGGCTACGAAGAAGGCCAGCAGCGAGTACATGGTCGCACTCAGCGGATATTGCACCGAGTTGAAAATATCGGAGAAGAGCGAGCCCGGCGCGTCCACGGCCGAGGCGATGTCGCCGGGGTTGTTGATCTTGAACAGCCCGGCCGCAAGCATGACCACGAAACCCGCTATAGTGACGATGGAGAAAGGCCAGTCGCGCTTCTTCTTTCTCAGTTTGTCGATATGAACCCGAAGCAGGTTGCCGCCGCCGAGGAAAAAGGCGAACACGGCTATGATATCGAACCAGATGTTGAAAGTAGTCTCCAGCTCCCCGAACGGAGGAATAAAGACCGACACGATCAAGAGGGTGCCGACGACGAAGGTGATCAATAATGGTATCTGTCGTCTCATCTCGTACTCAACTCGTGGAGAACACCCTGACCAACCAGGCGCGGAGGTTTTCCATCACGCCGACGTCCCACGCCTCACTCATAGTCATCGCGACCACACCCACCAGGATAACGATCATCGCCAGCGCCTTGCCCACGTCCTGACCCTTGAGCGACCCGAGCATCCGCGGCTCGCCGGACAAATAGGCGGAGGCGGCGAACAGTTCCTCGCCGATCAGAGTGAAGTCGCAGGCGGCGATAAAGAAAGGCAACTGCGCCGGACGCGCCGTGCCCGCGATCTGAATCGCCCCGACCGAGTTGCCGGTCTCAGCCAGAATAAGCGATTCGGCGAAAAAGGCTCCCAGCAGAAACACCGTGGCCGGCTTCTCGCGAGCCATCAGCCCGTCGACCGCCGCGACGTAGCCGAATTGTTCGTCGGTGACATAGTTGACCATATCGTCGCTGTAGGCATCCGGCCGCCCGGCCGACTGGTAGGAAGCCTTGAGCGTCTCGCGCGCCGCCGTCATCACCAGCGAACGAGACACCGGCATGAAAATCTTGCTGTCGTAGTCGGCGATAGTGCGCGAGACTCGCCCTAGAATCGTCAGCGCCGCCAGTGTTTCAACATCGTCCATATCGCTGATCCCCGGGATGAAAAGGACCGGTCGCCCCATTTCGGTGGCCCGCCCGACGGCGTCATCAATCGCCTCCAACCCGGCGATCTTGCGCACGAACAGCTTCTTCCCGCGCCGCGCCGTCTCTACAAAGAAGATCACGGCCGCCGATATGAAGAGCATGATCAAGAAGAGCCAGCCGCGACTGAGATTGATCCACTCGCGCTCCGGCTTCACCGGCGCCGTGTGAACGGACGGAAACTCGCCCGACGGCGACAAAGCGGACACGAAATAAACGTAGCTGTGCCCCCGCTCGACAGAACCGTCAGTGAAGGCGGCGGCAAACGGCGGCAGATCGGCCAGCGAGTCCGCCTCGCCGCCATCCACAATGCGATACACCCGATAGCCCAGCGCCTTGCTGTCCACCAACTGATCGTCGATGGACGGCACCCAGGACAGATCGACGGCCCGGCCGTTGTCATACTTGTGATCCTCGGCCAGCAACGATTCCACCGGGGCAACCGTCACCGCCCCGCTATCGGCGAAGACGGCCGTGTCCAGTGGCGCCGTATCAGGCTGGCCCATAGCCGGGCACGCATTCAACCAGCCGCCGATACCGAAACATACTATAATGAAATGGTGTGGGAAGCGCGGGGATGTCATCGCTTGGCGAAACGACACTATCCAATCATCCCCAGCCAGTCGCCCAGAAGAAAATCGATCCGCCCGATCAATAGCGACATACGACTCATCACGGTGTAGCCGAACGAGGCGCCGAAGGTGATCATGATAAAGAATATGCCGACCCGGGCCGCGCCTCCGAACACGCCTTTATGCTCTTTCGAGAAAAAGAAATAGACCAGGCCGGTGAACGTACCGACGAATATCACAAGATTACCGACAATGGTCGCCAGGTCGGCGTCGAAGCCGGCCCCAAACCCGGAGGAGAAGACCGGCAGAATCGTGGCCTGCACCTGGGACATAATGTTCGAGGCCAGGTAATTCATCAACCACAAGCCGGAGGTGGCCCCGACGATGAAAGCCAGCGGCCAGCGCGACAGCCATCCGACCTTCGGCAGCAGCCTGAAAAGCATCAGAAGGCCGAGGGCGGCGCCGACCCACAACATCGGCTCCTCCCCTTTGCCGTCCCAGAACTTACCGACCAGGTTGTCCCAGAAGAGAGTGGCAAACCAGAAGCCGGCCGAGATGCCGACAAAAACGGCCTCGCTCAGTTTGTACCAGGCATTGTCCTTATAGAGGAACGAAAGTATCCCCAAAGTCAGGAATGCGCCCAGCCAAAGTGCAAAGTGCTCCATAACCGTCGGCTCCTAATCTCCTTTCAGCCTTGATTTGCGCCCGCTCATGAAGAAGGCGACGTTGCCGATCAGGATGAAGGCAATCGCCACCGCGTGAGCGAAGGACTGCGACAGCATGAACTTCGTCCCCTTGGCGCGATAATCGGCCACGTCCTCAAACTCGGCCGCACCGCTCATGCCGCCCAGCAGGCCGTTCAACTGCCCGGCGTTCAGATAGACGTACATTTGCGGCGCCTGAACAGCCGTATTGCCGGCGCCCAAATCCAGACCGAAGCGGTCCACCGCAATCTGCACCCACTCCACCGTGCCGGGAAAGCCGGCGGAGAAATTGACGCTGAAATCGACGTTGGAGAAGTTGCGCACATTGCGGACCAGTGGGATATCTTCATACCGCGTGCCTTCGTAGTCAGACTGGAACATGGATTGGAACGAGCCGCCCATGCGCTGGATCACGAACTCATTGCCCGACTGGAAGCCGAGATTGACATAGTCCACACCGTACTGGAGGTTCTTGGCCGCTATGTCCTCGTCATCGAAAACCTTTTCCAGCGCCAGGTTGGCCTGCTGCGGGCCCTGCGGCCACAATCCCATTATGATCAGCTTCAAATCCCGCTGCAAACAAAGACGGATAATCGACTCAGCCATCGGCTGCAGTTCCGGCGCCGAGGGGGGATCATAATCAAACGACAAAAGCACCTTGGAACCTTCCGGCAGTTCCACAATAGCGTCGTACAACTGCTTAACCTCAGGCGACACCGAAATCTTCTGCGTCAGCGACATAAACAGCGGCAGGGCCACCGCGATGCCCACGTACAGAAAGACGACCCGCCGTTCAATCAGCCTTCCCCTTATCGTCAGCACCAGTATCCACAGCAGTGATGCCAGAATCAGCAGTATTACCAGCATCGACAACCACGTGGGGAACTCAATGGCGCCGCGTCCGGCTACTTTACGTATGTAGAAGATTACCACAAACAGCGCGACCGCCACCAGCGCAATGATCTCTTTGGTGCGAGTAGTCATGAGCAGCTACTTCCCTCCGCCGATGTGTGAGCGCTCCAGTCCGAGAATAATGCGCAGCGAGGTGGACACGATCCCCAAACCGATACCGATCATGATGGCGCGCTGTCCGGCCGCCTGCGGGATTGTCATGACCCAGGTCGCCAGATTGGAAAGCTGCCATCCTTCCGGCATGAACGACGACAGCGTATAGCCCACCGGCACGCGGCCGATCATCACAAAGAACGCCGCCACCAACAAAAGTGTAGCCTCGAAGTTGCGCGCCCGGAAAGCACGATACGAGGCCGAGGCCACGAAGAAAGCCAGGATGGCGAACATGGTCGCCGAAAGCGGGATGTATACATAGTTGTAAAGCCAGTCGAAGGAAGTGCCGGGGTTACGGAAATCGCGACCGCCCGCAATACCGACTATCGCCATCAAAAAGAAAGTAATGATGATAACTGCCGCGTATCCCCACCCCTCTTTTCTGTCATACACTTTGAGGAAAGACAACTTCATCAGGTTGAGGGCGCCCAGGATAATGGCACAGGCCGCCACGATCGAGAACCAGTCGGAGAACCAATCGCTCATTTTGCTGAACGGCCAGTGGGGGATGAAATACTGGATGACAAAGATGATCCCCACGACCGCCGTTATTATCAGTGGTATCTCGCGTCGCATCGCTAGTCAATCACCGAAAAGAGGTTGGAGACCTGCCAAAGTCCCAGTGTTTCCAATAATATCCCGATCAGCAGCGCCGCCAGCACGACCCCTTTGCCGACATCCTGGCCCTTAAGTGAACCGAGCAGTTTCGGCTCCTTCGATAGATACGCCGACGCTGCAAACAACTCTTCACCGATCAACGTGTAGTCACATGCCGCCACAAAAAACGGCAACTGCGAGGGCATGGCCGTGCCGGCAATCTGAATGGCGCCGATAGAATTCCCGGTCTCGGCCAGAATCAACGACTCGGCATAGAACTGACCCATAAAGAAAATCGTGGCCGGCTTCTCGCGAACGAACAGACCATCCACGCCGGCGGCGTACCCGAACTGATCGTCGGTCAGGTAGTGCACCTGGTCGTCCTTGTAGGAATCAGGCCGTCCGGCTTTGGAGTGCGCTTCTTTGATAACTTCGCGCGCCGTCACCATCACCATCGAACGGCACACCGGCACGTCGAGATAGGTCTCGTACTGGGCCGACAACTCCGCCACGCGCCCCAGAATCGTCATGGCCGCGATCGTCATCATATTGTCCATGTCGCCGATGCCGGCGATGTAGAAGATCTTCTTGCCCATCTCGGTGGCGCGGCCGACCGCCTCGTCCACCGCCTCCATCCCGGCGATCTTGCGAATGAACAACTCCTTGCCGGCTTTAGCCTGACTGATATAGTAAATGATGAAGAACGACAGCAGAAACATGGCAACCAGCGTATTAATGCGTCGCCAGTCGAACCACTGGGCCACAGATGTCACGGGACCCTCATAATCAGAGTCGGAAGTGAACTCCAGCAACTCGCCCGCCGCGTCATACATTCTGTTGACCGCTACTACTTTATAGAAGTAAAGCACCCCGTCGACAGTATTGCCGTCCGCGTTGGTGTAAGACCGCTTTCCGGCCGGAACATCACCGACTTCAGTGAATTCACCCGGCTGGCCTTCGATAGCTTCGGCGCGCAGAATACGATACAACCTCACTTTGCCGTCGGTGTAGTCATCAGGCGAGGCGTCCCAGGCAACCGAGATCGAGCCGCCGGCGTCGTTGTCGGTGTCGGCCGTTCGGACGTTGGTTGCCGGAGCCGGCGTCGAGGCCGTTGTCGGAACCGCCGCTACCGAGTCGCCAGGGACCGTTTCAGTACTATCGGCTTCCGGTTGCGCGAGAGAAAACGAGGGGATAATAAAGACCATAAGGAGCATCACGAAAATGCTCAGGCGGGATTTCGGGCTAGCACTGTACCGGCGAGAGATCAAACTGCTCTTTCCAAACTTTTACAGTCCAGTAAATTACCAGCCGCCCGCGCGGCGCCGGCCATGACAACACCTGCCTTCGCACGCTCCGACCATACGAATTCGAAGGTCCGCACGTCAATTATAGACGCCGTCGACATCGCCGTTGTGCAAAACAACGCAGCCAATCTATGACCGGTCTCAAACCAAGTCAAGCAAAAAAGGGGCGGTGGGCAGGCAGCCACCACCTCTGATAGCACGCATGGGTGTCACCAACGGCTCGTGGTCTGTCCGGGACGCAGGCGGCGGTGACCGCGGACCGACCTTCCTGCGCGGCTATCGAGTGGGTCGCAGATGTCCACCACTGCCGCCAGGTGAAGTCCGGTTCGTGGGTGGCGCACCTGCGCGTGTTCCGCTCTCGACGACCGAGACCAGGCCGGGATGCCGGCCACGCAATCTGACCCTCCCGCCGCCGATTCTGCGATTGTGTCGAACTTTGCGCCGTCAAAGAAGCACTTTTTGCGCTTCGGAGGCGGCGCGGCGATGGTCGGTCAAAACATACCGTGTGTTAATCAACTCCCCGATAAAGAGTTGCCGATATGGTTGAGCGGTCGGCACAGCATTTGTATTAACAGGGCGCGCTGGGGTACGCTGAACACATGAAAAGGCAAGCCCGCAGCCTGCCGATTTATGAGACCTTCAAGCAGTGGTGATGGCGGTCGAACTGCTTGAGAAAAGCCCCGGCTGGTGAGGAGAGAAAGGTCTCGATGGAAACGTCGAGACCTTTTCGTATGCCTGAATCAATAGCCCCTCTCATCCAGCAACTGTTTGAGATCCAGCGCTTGCTCAAAATCCGGCTCCAGTTCCAGACAACGATCCAGATACTGATTTACGCTGTCGCGCGGTTCCCCCGCTTCATAGAAGGTCCGCCCGATCAGATACCAGGCTTGATGCATCTTGGGGTCGGACTTCAGCGCCATGAGGCAGTTGGAGACGGCTTCGGTGAAGCGCCGTCGCTGGAAGTACGACAGCCCCCAGTTGAAATAGTCGTTGGCGTTCAAGTCCTCGTAATGCTGCCCTTCTTTGAACAGACTGTCCATAATGTGATAACCGCCGTAGCGCGCGAAGAATGCGGCCGCCCTCTTGTAAGCTCGGCCGAACTGCGGCGCCGCCGTCATGGCGCTATGATAGGCGGCCGCGGCGGAATCAAGCTCCGCCAGTTCTTCCCACACCGCGGCGACGTTCATCCAGACCTTGGCTAGTTCTTCCGGCATGGTGGCGGCGGTGTCATACTTGCTCAACCCAATGCGAAGGAGATTCAGGGCCGAGTCATTATTCCCCTTCGCAGCCACCAGCAAAGCGAGATTGTTGTAGAGGGGCGCGTACTCCGGATCAAGCCGCAGACCCCGTTGATAATTTGTATCCGCAGCCTCAACCTTGTCTTGCCGGAATTGCGCGAAGGCCAGATTATTGACCAGGGTGGCCGAAAAAGGATAGCACTCGTCGGCCAGTCGGTATTCCATCTCGGCCTTGGCGTAGTCTTCCATTTTCTCATACTGGATGCCGTTGTTGAAGTGAATCTGAAACATGCTACCGGAATCCAAATCATAGTAATTGCGGTTGAAAGCCACACCCGAAACCAGCAGGATCAACCCCGCCGCGGCCAACTCTCGCCTCGAGCGGCGCTTCCACCAATCGGCCAGCTTCACCGCCGCAGCCGCGGCCAGGATTATCAGAAAAGGGACCAGCGGCAGACGATGGCGGGCCGTTACCAGAAAAAGAACGATCGAAGGGACGTACGCCAGCAGGAAGACATACACTGGCGCCAACTCGCGCCATCGGTCACGATGCATATACACGCCGACCAGAGCCAGCGGCAAGAGCAGCCCGAATGGAAAGTAGAAGAAGCCGCCGGCGTCCCACAGCAGAATCCAAAACAGCCGCGACTTCGTTCGTTGGTAGTAAATATCGGCGTTGTCGGAGTTCTCAAAGCCGCTCATCAGATAAACCGACTTGCGCCAGAGCAGGTTCAGGAACTTCCCGGGATGGGATATTAAGAAATCCACCGCTTTCTTCGTCCAAAACGATGACAGTTCCGCTTCGGACAAGGACCGCCCCGCTTCCTTCTGGGCGGCCGCCCTGGTCACCATGCCGAACTCGCGCCAACTCACCGACTCGTCGAGGTCCACCTCCGGCATTATCATAGTCAGGCCGTCGGCGTAGGCGTTGTTGCCCAGGTGAAGATTGATCCCGCCCTGCGACGAGATCAGGATGAACTCGCCGGTGACGATCACATTGCGCACCGTCACCGGCGCCACCGCGATCACCACACCGGCCAGCAGCAAAATCGGCGGTTTCAGCCGCATTATAAACGAGGAACCACGGGGCGGCCAGTAGAACTTCCAGATCATCAAGAGCGGCACGGCCAGCAGAATGTTGGGTTGGGCGATCACCGCCAGTCCGAAGATCAACCCGGTTACGAACCAGGTGGCGATGGAAGCAGATCCGCTGTAACGTACCACCCGATACATGCCCCATACCAGGAGCATCAGGAATAAGGCCGGGATAAGAAACATCGTTTCATAGAAAACCAGCGTACCGTAGAAAGCGTATGCCAATCCGGCCACGACCGCGGTCTTTCGGTTGAACAGCCTCTCCGCTGTCAGGTACACGAGCACCGCCGTGACCGAGGCCAGCAGCGACTGCAACAGCTTGGCCAAGAAGATCGAACTGTCGGTGATCCAGGCCAGAAAGGCCAGCAGATACGGATAGAGCGGGGCGCGGAAGTAGGCCCCCTCACCCCAGAACGACTTGTCCAAAATATTGTGAGCCCACTCCCAGTGCCATTTCTCGTCAACCATCGGCACTGTAAAACCGGGCTGGCGGCTCAACTCGAACAGGTAAACAGCTCTGACCAGAAGCGTTGCTCCCGCGATGATCAGCGCCCACCGGTTTTCGCTCAGAAAGAACTTGAATCCGTCGCCACGGTTCAGTCCTGCTGCCGTGCTATCTGACCGCACCATATTCTCTTACACATTAGAGCGGCAGACCCCGGGGAACCTGCCTTACAACGTTTGTTCAACAACCGGGTTGACTCGACTTCCTGCTTACTGGCTGGCCAGAGTTTTGAATGCTCTCCGAGCCAGAACCAGCGTCATCAGGGCAAAAGCGAGAAGCGCGAGCCAGGGACCATAGCTGCCGGTGAGTGAGTTGTACAGATCCTGGCGCTGGTCATAAAACTCGGCGTACCGGGGCCAACCGCCGACCATGAAGGCCACCGTCACGCCGACCAGGGCCCCGCCGGCCACCAGTCCCGATGAAAACAGGATCCCGGCCAGGTTCCTGCTCTTATACTCTTCTTTGCCGGATAACTTCTCGACCAGTAGGGCTACCAGGCCGCCGGTCATGATCGGTGTCGAGAGCGACAGCGGCAAGTACAGGCCGATTGCAAACGGCAGCGAAGAAATGCCCAGAAGCTCCACCGCCAGCGCGATGAAGCCGCCCACAATGATAGGTTGCCAGGGCAAATTGGCGTTCATGATTCCCTGTACTACCGTCGCCATGACGTTGGCCTGCGGCGCCAAAAGCGGCGGCCGATCGGTCATACCCTCCACAAACCCGAAGACTTCGCCCAGGTAGTACACCGTGAAACCCATAATGATAGCCGGAAAGAACAGCCCGACGAACTCCGTGAGCTGCTGTTTCCACGGCGTGGCGCCCAGCAAGTAGCCGGTTTTCAAATCCTGGGCGATATCACCCGACAAGCAAACGGCGATACAGACGATCGCTCCCACCGACATCGCGGTGACCATCCCCGCGACTCCTTCGATACCGAAATAGAGCAGAATCAGACATGTGACCAGTAGGGTGGCGATTGTCATTCCCGATACCGGCGATGACGACGACCCGACAATACCGACTATCCGGGCGGCTACTACCACAAAAAAGAACCCAAACAGCACCGCCAACGCGGCTCCCAGCAAATGCAGCTCTGTGCCGGGAAGCAGCCAGATGGCGATGACAACGCCGGTTACCCCGAGCAAGATCCATTTCATGGGCAGGTCGCGGTCAGTGCGCACCGGTTCTTCTTCGGCCACCCGTTTGCCCAGCAACTGCCCGAACCCCTTGCTGAACGACGATATTATCACCGGGAATGACTTGATCAACGAGATGAAACCACCCACCACGACCGCACCGACACCGAGGTACTTGATATAGAAGTTGCGAAGCTGCCCTGTACTCATTTCACTGATAGGTATCGTTCCCGGCGCCAGGATCAGATCGGGAACCATGTTGCCGATGTAGCCCAGAAGCGGTCCGATTCCCAGATAGCCCAGGACGGCGCCGCTGAGCATCAGGGCGGAGATTCGCGGTCCGATGATGTAGCCGACCCCCAGCAGGGTCGGGGTTGCATCGATCCCGATCGTGCCGCCTTTCAGAACACCCTTGAAATCGTGGCTTGGTGACTGCGGCCACACTCGCAGCATATCGTATAGAATCTGATAGAGTGCGCCCAATCCGATCCCGCCGAACACCATCCTGGCTTTGCCCCCGCCCTCGTCGCCGGCCACGATGATCTCGGCGCAGGCGGTACCCTCCGGGAACTTCAGCTTGCCGTGCTCGGTTTCGACCAGGTACTTGCGCAGCGGAATCATCAGCAGAATCCCCAGCGCGCCGCCCAGCATCGACATCCAGAAAATCTGCATTTTGGTTACTTCGTGAAAATATCCAGCCGCCGCCAGTTCCTGGTTAGCCGACCAGATAAAAAACGCCGGGATCGTGAAAATAATTCCCGCCGCCAGCGACTCGCCCGCCGAGCCGATTGTTTGCACGATGTTGTTCTCCAGCACCGTGACGTTGCGTCCGAAGATCAGTCGCAGCACCGCCATTGAGATCACGGCCGCCGGAATGGAGGCGGAAACCGTCATCCCGAACTTCAGTCCAAGATAGGCATTGGCTACCCCGAACAGCACCGAGATCAGAGACCCCAGTATCAGCGCCTTCCAGGTGACCTCCGCGATTGCTTTGCTGGCCGGAATGACCGGCTCGAATTTCGCATTACTGTTGTTTTCCACTCTACCTCCTGCACTGTAAGGCCCGCGATCAATAATGTGACTAAGTTACGCCGAAGGTGAGGCCTGTCAAGATATTACTGGCCTTACAATGAGTGTAAGATGAGTGCTGTTCGCGCACCACACCAACTAGACGGTGGAGAGTTGACCGAGAATGGGAAGCCTCGCATCGGAGGGTCTCCGGCCATGCGACCCGAAGACGGCTATTTCGCTCGCATGGCGCCAAAGCGCACTTTCTGCGCCGCATGCGACAGCTGCGCCAACGGAGTCCTGACACAAAATGTGGAGCTTTTTTTATCTTTTTCGGGAACGTCTTTTGGCGTCACATTGTAGAATAACTCGTAAGGAAGGTTGCAGGGATCACACGGGGTTGACTCCTGCCGGGACGATGAAACGGGATAAACAGACCAGGATGTGTCACAAAACTCTTGACAAAACCGATCAGTTCGCTAACTTGTTTATAGACCCGAGCCTTAAAGACCGTCGACGATATATATCCACTCTCAGAGCTCACCGCTTCACCGATTGCACAGTCGTATTTGCGGACGAGAAACGGCTGCCATAGGATCATGGAATGATGGCAGCCACCAACCACAACTGACTAGCACAGGTGATGTGCTAAGGAGGTGAACCTTGACGAAACGGTTTTACACACTGGCGGTTGTTGCGATCGCACTGCTGGTGCCGTCGATGGCATTCGGCGCGGCGTCGTCTTTCGGCGTGGCCAAGGCCGTCACGGGCGAGAACAATCTCGTCACCGTACCGCTGGAGATCAGCAACCAGGACAACCTGACCGCCCTGGACATTCCGCTGTCGTTTTCGGAGGGTGTGACGCTCAAGGAAGTCAATTTCAAGGGCACTCGGGTCGAGTACTTCGACCTTAAGATTGCCAGCATCGACAATGCCAAGCGCACCGTTTTGATCGGTCTGCTCCCGCAGATGAGCCCCGAACGCAAGCCGGATCTGGCCGCGGGCAAAGGCTCGATCGCCAATCTGGTGTTCGAAGTCACCGATCCGACCGTGGAGAATGTCACCCTCGAAGCCGTGAAGATGGAGAATCCGCACCACCAGTTGACCTTCGTCTATCATGGTATTTCGCAGGGTGGACAGAGGACCATCGAACTGGAGAAGCCGAAGTTCGAAACCGTGACGGTTTCGCTTTCCGGCGCCGGCGCTCCCGACAATGTGCCGGGCGAGTTCAGCCTGTCGCAGAACTATCCCAACCCGTTCAACCCGACCACGTGGGTTGCCTACAATCTGCCGGCGGCGCAGCACGTCAATCTGGCGATCTACAACGTCCTGGGGCAGAAGGTCGCCACGCTGGTTGACGAGGTTCAGCAGGCGGGTCCGCAGCAGGCCGAGTGGAATGCTTCGGATGTGTCATCGGGTGTCTACTTCTACCGGCTGACCACCGAGCAGAACGTTGAAACCAGGAAGATGCTCCTCCTGAAGTAATAAGGAGGGCCTATCGAAGTAAACTCGTTAAAGCCTTTCGCAGCCCTTGCCCCTCGCGGGCAAGGGCTTTTTTGGTTTGAGGGGCTGTCACAGCTAAGTGTCGATTGTCCTCTCATTGCCGAACAAGACTCTTGAGGGCGCTCAGAATCTTCTCCTGAAGGTCCTCGTCGGATGTCCGCTCTTCCACAAATTCGCGGAGCTTCTTGTCACGCCGCTCGATGAAGTCGCGGTATTCGTTCAGCACTTTCGTGCATTCAGCTTCAGTATGTGGTACACGAAGTAAGCCACGATTGCCTTCCTCGACCGCCAGCGTGACCAGATCGTCCTGAACTTTGAACCTCGTCTGGACGTGACCAGTGTTTTGCCTCTTGCCTTTGACAAAGACGAGTCCATTCCCGGTAAACATATCGGAGGACGGTCTTGCCACACCTTCATCGGGTATGTCATAAGTCTCGAAGGGCTTCTCTTTGTCGAGAAAGTCTGTGTCATACTGCTGGAGAAGCCAGGTTTCTGACGATCGAATCTCCTCAAAGACCTGAGCTGCCACATCGGCGGGCTTGAGACGACCACGTCGTTTGCTGAGGTTCTTGTTTATTATCGCCTTCTCTTCCTTTTGCCGGGTCCACTCAAAGAACTCTCGCAAGAAACCACACAGTTCATCAAGCAACTCATTCCTTCGTTTCTTGCTCTTTACTCCGATCATCTTTAAGACGGCATCGTCAAGCTGACGTCGGTCAGCCGTGTCGAGTTCGGATACGGTCGACAGGGAATCTAGTTCATCCTCCCGGCCGGCTCTTCTATAAGCCATGTCCCTCATACGACGTTCAGGCAGCAGTTGCAAGGCTTTGCGCTGCTTCATCTGGTCAAAGGCAGTCGCAAGCTGTTTTCGCTGGGCCTCTGAGGCGACTTCGGGATTCGGGACGAGCATCATATTGACATCGACAACTTCGGTTTTGAGATTGCCCTCAACTCCCACCGGACGGCCATATTGATGCTTGGAGAGAATGACGAATGACGAGTTCAGGATTCCCGCAAGTACGGTGTCGTCAACATTTTTGGCGGAGATGTCGAATAGATTGTGATTGCAGATCAGATTGTGTTGATTAAGGGGAACGGCGTGCTTGTATTGTTGCGCCATTGGCCAGAAGATAGCGCCTCTCTTGTGACCGGTAAGATCGTACCAATCGCGAGTTTCAGATTGACGGGACGCGCAGGTTGATCCCTTGTGCACACGTCGTGTTTCTCCCCATCTGACATATGCTGAAGCGTACTTGCCCTTAATCTTCGACTTACGTTCGCCAAGTAAGAGGATCATGCGACCACAGTTCTCCGGCAACGCTACAAACCCGTCAATCTCCATTAGGCTGTGAACTTCTGGTTCAAGATATCGAGACTCTATGGGCTTGATCTCTCCGTAGCCTTCTCCACAGCGCACAAGCTTGAGCTTTCCATCCTGAACTTGTCCTCTCGGTACCGCAAATGCCCGCTTGAATTCTCGTGGTTCTTCATACTGGTTGAGGCATTCACCACTACAATCTCGCGGAAAGAAGAAGTTGTCTTTTCCGGATTTCACTCCAAACCTGACATCAGCAACGACGCCGAGAGGTACGAAACCTTCTCGATAATTGTCCACCAAATCGAACCACAGGTCGGGCGCCCGAAGATACACACCCCACTTACCGCCGAAGTAACTGCCGTCAGCCGTGCCCATAGCGATGCCAAGCTGCACACCAGTATCCCAGAGTTCCTTCTGGTTCACAAGGCGGGCACGGTACCGCTCGTTGACAGCATTCTCGGTCAAGGCAAGAATCTCATCACGGAACTCATCTGCGGCCGCCACCGCTCCGGGACCAGTGCCGTCGTTAGCCAGAATCTCAGCAATTGGCCGCCGCAATTGAACGAACCTGACGGTATTCGTCATGCGTTTGGCTTCATCGGCCTGCCGCCTGAGAATGGTTACAGTCGTTGCGACGCGAGCCCCGACAAACCACGGTTCGTCAATACTCTCAAAGATTGCCTGGATTTCGAAGTTATTGAGAATCCACTCCTGAAGCTTGAAGCCGTATTCAACATCAAGCCATTGACTTGATGTCAGCAAGCAGAGGTAACCGTCTTCCTTGAGAAACGCGGCCGCATGCGGCCAGAAGTAACAGTGAATATCACTCCGACCCGAAAGAGACACGCCTGATTCCTGTTGAGTGAGATTCTGATACAGCGGCTTCTTGGCATTGGGGATCTCTTCCTGGCGAATGTACGGCGGGTTGCCGACAATGGCGTCGAGTAGCGGTACTTCAACGTCCCGCTGCTGTGATCTGCCCGACCCCACCATCTTTGCCTTTCTTGGCAGGGTGGCGAATACTTTGCCTGTCTGGATGTCGAAGAAGTCACTGCGAACGATCTGCGGATAATTCTCCTCATCGATTAGGTCGCGCACCGCAAGGTTAATGGTGGTTAGATGGGTCGCGAAGTTCATAATATCGACGCCGAAGAGGTTCTTAAGTAAGTCGCCGTGCGAGCGGTTCGGTATGAGAACCTTCATCCGTGCATATGCGCGTACAAGAAAGGTGCCGCCGCCGCACGCTGGGTCCATCACTTTCTCGTCACCACGACGTATGCAGAAGCTGTTGATGAGATCGACGATCTCCACGCGCGTGTAATGCTGTCCGTACTTATGACGCTCCTCCGGTGAAAGGAGCCGCTCAAACAACTGGCCGATCACCTCGTGGTCCAGTTTGGAGAAATCGAATTCGTGAATCTGGTCGATCAAGGCTCGCCAGTGAAGAACAGCATCATCGGAATGAAAAGGGATGCGACTGCCGACTGATCGGTGATCTTCACCGAACACCGTTTCGTAGTCGCCGGTGACCTTGATAGCATCTTTGAAGTATGCCTCTAGATGTGTCCAGAGCTGATCTCCCGTATCAACGTGATCGGGTACGCGAAGCCTGCTCATTTTTCGGCCATACTTCTTGAGAAGCGCTTCGTGAAATACCAGCTTGTTAACGAGAGCATAGCAGGCAAACCGCGAGGCCCTTTCGAGGTTCTCTCTAATCCCTTCGGGATCGACGTATATTGTCCAACCCTGATCCTCACGCATCCATTTCTCGATGCGAGCACGCTCTTGCTTCTTTCGATGCAGCTTGTCAAGCTCATTGTAACTGAACTGAATGGGTATTCGAAGAGATGATTCCAAAGCGTCGATGAACTTCTCGTCCGGCGGCTTACGCCCGAGTGTTACTGTACCCCCGAGAATCTGCGCGACGGCATGTAAGAACTTGACGAGCCAGTCCTTTATTTCGTCATCGGTGGCGCGGTGCTCAAGCTGAGCCTCATTGTGAACGTGGGTAACATGCCAAGATTTGTAATTCTGACCGAGTTTTGAGGGATCAGCCGGTTCAGTCTCCCACAGGACACACTCATTCACGTTCCAGGTGAAGAAGAACCGCGCCTTGGCTCGACAAGCCTTCTTTCGTGCGTCTCTAACGACCTTTGTGATGTAGGGGCTGTTGCCGTCAGCTTGATACGGCAGCTTGATCTCGCCTGTAATCAGTGCGCGTTTGCTCTTGTCGAGCAGAGTCAGGTCACGGCGTTTTCGGCTGTCGGTACCGGTCTGCTCTACTTTGGATCGGTTAAAGGGCGGAATTGGCGTGTGATCAAGAATCTCATTGATCCAACTGTTGACGTCTCCTGTGAATTCCCACTCGTTCATAAGTCTTGCCGATTGCTGATATTCATCCCGCGAAATCCTCAGTCATGTTACTCTTGCTGACAAAGAGTCAAACTATTAGTATGATAGCTGTCTCTTGTCGCTATGTCAGCAAGAATTTAACCTACGCGGAGGCTCGGCCGGGTGGTGCCCTCAAGCTGCTGCCACACTTAAAGCTACGCGACAGGACAGTTGGCCCAGGGCTCTGCCATGGGTTTCCAGGCAAACCCGATTCCTTACTCCACCCCTCACAAAAATACCACCAATCCCCAAAAAACGCGATTGCCCACAGTTTCCCCACCCGACGCTCCGTTCTCGGTGGGGTACCGTGTGAACCGGACCACACCGAAGGCAGGCGTGTTCTTCCTTACTTGACTTGGCTTAAGGCCGGTTATAGATTGCTCTCGATTGATTTGCACAACGACGAGGATCGCTGCGTCTCCATTCGGCGCGGGGTGATCCGGATGAATGGCGTCGGAGAGGCCGCAGGAAGGCCTCATCATTGTTGCCTTTCCGCGAGCCGTTGGTCGTTGACGGGAACACATAAGCTTGGAAAAAAGCACTTTGACCCCTCGCCGGTACCGCCCTGGCGGCATGACCTGCCCGAGCACGCTGCTGGCGCTTCTGCTGGTGTGTCTAACTTCAACGCCTGCCTTTGCCCTAACCGAACCCGACTCTCTCGACACTGCCGCCGCCGGTGACAATTTCGCGCTGGACCACACTCCTGCAGGGGTCTCTGCCGTATCTGCGGCCGACACCGATAATGACGCCGGCGGTTCAATCACGGTGACCTGGGCTCCCTCACCGGATGACCGCGCGGGCGGCAAGGTGAGATTGTACCGCATCCTGCGCGCCGAGGCCGACGACATACAGCCGGGCGACTTCCACGAGGTCGGTGACGTTCCGGCCGGGAGGAATTCGTACTCGAATCGGGACGGCAATACCGTCGACGGGACACCGTACTTTTATAAGGTAGTGGCGGTCAATAAGGTTTATGACGAATCGGGAGCGTTGGTGGAGTTTGCCGCCGCTTCCGATTGTACCGGTCCGGTCACCTCCGCTGCGCAGTGGTTTGACTCGCGAAGGATCAACACCCTGGTCGGCATGATTCTCCTGTCGTTTTTCATCTTGTTCTACATCGTGCAGGCCAAAGCCGGTAAGAAGCTATTCATACGAAAAATCGCCGGGATGGAGGCGGTTGACGAGGCCGTGGGTCGCGCCACCGAAATGGGGAAGAAGGTTTTCTATATCGCCGGAATCGGTGATATGGACAACATGATGACGATCGCCGCCATGACGATTCTCGGCCGAGTGGCGGAGTTGTCGGCCCAGTATGAGACCTATCTCGATGCGCCTGTATGCCGGTCGATGGTGATGGTGACGGCGCGCGAAGTCATCAAAGAAGCGCACTCCAGAGCCGGACGGCCTGACTTATACAGTGACGACCAGGTGCACTACTTGACAGACGATCAATTCGGCTATGCCGCCGGCGTAGACGGCCTGTTCGTTCGTGAGAAGCCGGCCGCGGTTTTCTTCATGGGCCAGTTCTATGCCGAGTCGTTGATTCTGGCCGAGACCGGCAACTCGATCGGCGCCATCCAGATTGCCGGCACGGCGGAATCGTCGCAGCTTCCGTTCTTTGTGGCCGCCTGCGACTACACATTGATCGGTGAAGAGCTTTTCGCGGCTTCGGCTTATCTTTCGAGGGAGCCAAAGCTGCTTGGATCGCTTAAGGGGCAGGATATCGGCAAGGCGATTGTCTTAGCAGCCTTGCTGATCGGGGTTATACTGGAGACATTTAATCTGTGGAAGTTCTCCGATTTCTTCTCGGTCATTGATTGATTCAGAACGAGACGGCGTGAACCCACCCGGCGCTCAGCTCTGGGTGGGGCGCCGTGTTTCTCAACGCCGCCCCAGCCAAAAATCCCCCTTTACATCCAGATCGGTTTGTGTTATCATCTTTCGCTGTGGCAGTCACGACAGACCGGTCGGAAACGCCGGCTATTGTCTTGAGAGCCAAAACGATAGAGAGTGCCGAGAGAACATAGATGTAGCGCGGGAAGGCCATGGCCAAGTTCGACAATCCTGATGACATAAAAGTAATCGTCGCCACCGACTGCGGCTCCACCACCACCAAAGCGATCCTGATCGAATTCCAAAACGGCGAGTACCGGCTGATCGTGCGCGGCGAAGCGCCGACCACGGTCGAAGCGCCGTTCGAAGACGTCACCATGGGCGTGCTGAACGCCGTGGCCGAAGTCGAAGAGTTATCGGGTCGCAAGATATTGGACGAGAACAACAAATTCATCTCGCCCTCGAACGGCAAGAACGGCACCGACATCTTCGTTTCCACTTCGTCGGCCGGCGGCGGCCTGCAGATGATGGTGGCCGGGGTGGTTCGCTCGATGACGGCCGAGTCGGCCGAGCGCGCGGCCTTGGGCGCGGGGGCGATCGTCATGGACGTGATCGCCTCCAACGACAAACGTCTCCCCCACCAGCAGATCGAGCGCATCCGCGCTTTGCGACCCGACATGATCCTGCTCTCCGGCGGGATCGACGGCGGCACCACCACCCACGTGGTCGAAATCGCCGAGTTGATCGCAGCGGCCGACCCGCGCCCGCGTCTCGGTTCGAGTTATAAGCTGCCGATCATTTACGCCGGCAACAAAGAGGCCACCGAAATGGTCGTCCAGACGCTGGCCGACAAAGTTGACCTCAAGAAGGTCGACAACCTGCGCCCGGTGCTGGAGCGCGAGAATCTCGGCCCGGCCCGCGAGGAGATCCACGAGCAGTTCATGGAGCACGTCATGGCCCAGGCGCCCGGCTACAGCAAGCTGATGTCGTGGGCCGACGCGCCGATCATGCCCACCCCCGGCGCAGTGGGGCTGATTATCCAGACCATCGCCGAGCAGTATGGCATCGAGGCGGTGGGTGTCGATATCGGCGGCGCCACCACCGACGTCTTCAGCGTCTTCCGCCCCGACGGCAAGACACCGGTGTTCAACCGCACCGTGTCGGCCAACCTGGGGATGTCGTACTCGATCTCGAACGTATTCGCCGAGGCGACGTTGCCGATGGTGATGCGCTGGGTGCCGTTCAAAATGGACGAGCGCGACCTGCGCAACCGTGTCAAGAACAAGATGATTCGGCCGACCACGATTCCCCAGTCTATGGAGGAGTTGATTTTCGAGCAGGCCATTGCCAAGGAAGCACTGCGGCTGGCCTTCGTGCAGCACAAGAGTTTCGCCACCGTGCTCAAAGGCGTGCAGCAGCAGCGTACCATCGCCGATGCTTTCGAGCAGTCCACCTCCGGCGCTACGATCGTCAACATGATGAGCCTCAACATGCTGATCGGCTCGGGCGGCGTCCTGTCGCACGCACCGCGGCGACAGCAGTCGGCTTTGATGATGATCGACGCCTTCATGCCGGAGGGTATCACTCGGCTGGCGGTCGATTCGATTTTCATGATGCCGCAACTCGGCGTCCTGACCGAGGTGCACAAGCAAGCGGCCACCGAGGTGTTCGTGAAGGATTGTCTCATCCACCTCGGCACCTGCGTGGCGCCCGCCGGTGTCAGCAAGAAGCCCGGTCCGGTAATGAAGTACACAATTGACCTGCCGGGCGGTCAGGTGTCCGGAACTTTGAATCATCTCGAAATGAGGCGCTTCGGGCTCGGCTTGGATGACAAGGGGCTGCCTTTGGAGGTGGGGGCGGTTTTCGAACCGGAGCGTCAGTACGACTGCGGCGCCGGCAAGGGACATCGGGTGGAAACCAAGCTGCACGGTGGTGTGGTGGGCGTCATACTCGACGGACGCGGTCGACCGTTCGACCTTTCCAACCTCACCGAGGACGAGCGGGTGTCACATTTGAAAGAGTGGATGACCGAGCTGGATATATATCCGAAGAACCGGCTATAGGAATGGGGAAAGATAGATGAGGATCAGAGCGCTCTGGGGACTATCGGCGATCGGACTTCTGGCGTGGCTCGGCGCATCTACGGCGTCGGCTGCAAACTACGTCAGTTGGGCCGGCGGCTTTTACATCACGATACCGGACGACTGGGAACACATCGATTACCAGACGGTCGACGCCTTTCTTATCTCCAACCAGGCCGGACCCGACGTGCTCAATTACGATGCGGCCTTCGCCCCGCGCTCTTCGCGCCCGTTTTTCACCGGTAACTACTTGATCCTGACGGTCGACACGGTCGGCGAACTCTCTCGTGCCCAAATCGACAGCGTCCTGAGTCTCATGAGCGCAACCTTCGGCGAGGACATCAAATACTACCCGGTGGCCGACTTTCTTTCCGACATGAAATCAAACGCCCCCAGTTATGATGCCGAGAAGAAGCTCATCACCGTCGTGAATGACATTATGTTAAAAGACGAAGTTACCAAGAAGCTGATGCACATGACCAGGTTCTACGAGCGGGGGATGGCGACGTTCTACTTCTATTCACCGGATAGCCTGTTCGATCGGAGCACGGCCTTGTTCAGTGAAATCGTGCAGTCTTTGTCGACCGAAAACATCGAAGCCGCGGCCGGGGCCGGCACGACGCGAGTGGCCGATATCGACCCCGATGAAGAAAGCAAGAGCACAGATGACGACGGCTCCCTGCCGGTAATGACGTACATCGTTCCGATTCTGGTGATTATGATTACAATCTTCGCGGTCGCCCGGAAGAGGCGACGCAAAAGTGAATAGAAAGACCTGTCGCTTAGCTGGAAAGGTACACGCATGGCCCACGCCTATACACCGGGACTGAAAGTCACCGAAAGACAACTGGTCAAAAAGCGCCGCATCCTGCCGTTGAAGGGTGAGGTGGTTGTCAAGGTAGGCGACAAGGTCGACCCCGACGACGTCGTCGCCCGCACCCACCTCCCCGGAAACGTGGTGCCGCTCAATGTCGCCAACAAGCTCGGCATCCCGCCCGAGGACATCGAGTTGGTGATGCAAAAGAAAGTGGGTGATCCGATCGCCGAGGGCGAGGTGATCGCACTCAAGAGGTCGTTTATCAAGTGGTTTTCCAGTTCAGCCGCGGCCACTCTCGACGGCACCCTCGAATCGGTCTCCAAAGTCACCGGCCAGGTGCTGCAGCGCGGTCGGCCTATTCCGGTGGAAATCACGGCCTATTTGAAGGGCGAAGTCACCGAGGTTTACGAAGGTGAAGGCGTCGAGGTGTCCTGCCAGGGCAGTTTCATGCAGGGAATCTTCGGCATCGGCGGTGAAACTTCCGGCCAGATTAAGACCGCCACCGGCGACAACACCACCGTCCTGACCGATCATTTGATCGCGGCCGACATGGCCGGCAAAGTCGTTGTCGGCGGTTCATTGGTAACGGCCGACGCCCTGAAAAAGGCGATCAAAGTGGGCGTCAAGGGCATCGTGGTGGGTGGCTTCGACGACAAGGACCTGCGCGACTTCCTGGGTTACGACATCGGTGTCGCCATTACCGGCTCCGAAGAGATCGGTATAACGCTGGTCGTCACCGAGGGTTTCGGCCAGATCAACATGGCCCAGAGGACCTTCAGCCTGCTCAAGGCGCACGAAGGACAAATGGCCTGCATCAACGGCGCCACTCAGATCCGCGCCGGCGTCATCCGACCGGAGGTGGTGATACCGTTGGTGACGTCAATGGTGGACGACGAAGCTGCGATCGGAAATGAGATGCAGGGTCTGGCTGTCGAATCACCGGTGCGGGTGATCCGCCACCCCTATTTCGGCCGCCTTGGCAAAGTGACTGACCTGCCGTCGCCGTTACAGAAATTGGAGTCGGAGTCCAAGGCGCGCGTTCTGGAGGTCGAATTCGAAGACGGCCAACGCGCTGTGATCCCGCGGGCCAACGTTGAGATGATCGAAAGCTAAGCGGACCTGCGCTGGAGTTCAAAACAAAAACCTCCCGGCTTTCAGGCTTGTTGAAAAAGTCCCAATGAACGTCATCGCGAGCCTGCCGGCCACAAGTGGCTCTTAAGGGCAGGCGTGGCGATCTCAACTGTCTGCCTGGCACAACGTGTGAGATTGCCGCGGTCGCCTGCGGCGACCTCGCAATGACGTACTGGAGGGTTTTTCAACACTCCCCGAGCTGTGCGCCACCCCGCATCGTACGCGGTACGTCTCCCTACAGCGTAAACGTCAAATTAAAAAGATGTGAGTTCCCCAGGCTGCGGCTGAACGGCACGAAAGCGTAATCGACGGTAATGTTGCGGTAGCCGAAAGACGCCCCGGTGGTGAAATTCTTGGTGTCGTAGCCGGTCATGTATCCCGCCCGCAGCCCGAACATTTCGTGCAACTGCGCCTCGGCGCCGATATGCACGTGAAAGACATCATCGAAGTAAACGAAATCGACCACCCCGCGATAATAACCGCGGTAAAGATACGATCCGCCCGCCCGGTAGGCCGTCGGCAGCGGAATATCGTCGGAACCTCGCTGGTTCGCTTTAGTGATGGTGAAGCTCGATCCGAGATTGGTCACTGCGGCGCCGAGGTCGAGTTGTTCGTTGACCGACGCAATCGCTCCGAGATCGACGTTGAAAGCGCTGCCACGATAGCCCTCGATCTCCTCGATAAACCACCCCATAGCCGCCCCGGCCGACACGCGCGGGGAGATGCGATAGGCCAGTCCGCCCTTGAATGAAATATCATGGGCGTCAAAAAGCGCTTCCGGCTCTTCGGTGGGCGCCAGACCCCGCTTCTCGATTTCGTCGTCGGCCGCGTAGCGAATGCCGCCGTGCAAATACAGGTCCGGAAAGAGATTGGCGCCGAAGAAGGCCGACTCCAGCCGGATGTTCTCCCAGTGCACAGTATGACCGAACGAGGCGGTGAACTTGTCCAACCCCACCGCCGCCGCCGGGTTGTAGGCGAGCGCGTTCACGTCGGCGACGATGGCCGCCGAAGCCGCGCCCATGGCCGAGGCACGGGCGCCATGGTCGTTCTTGAGCATAAACAGACCATCCACAGCTTCCGTTTCCTGCGCGCCTGACGCACCAGTCTGGCAGACGACGGCGAAGAGCAGCAACAGAACCAGTGACATCGGATGTCGTTTCATCACCATGAACCTCAAAAGAGGAACTCAAACGAGAAAACGTGCTCGGAGCCTTCATCCGCCTTATCGGTCGAAAAGGCGTAGTCGATAGCCAACGTCCGGCCGGCCAGGTCGAAGACATAGCCGGTGCCGGCCGTGAAGCGACCGTTGGAGAACCCACCCCTCAGAGCGAACTCCGGCCGCACGAAGTACTCCGCGCCGCCGTGGAAGTCGGTGCTTTGCTTGGTGTTCTTGACCAGATCGACCGCCAGCAGCAGCCTGCGCTGAAGGAAGCGGGCCGACGTCCCCAGCCCGAGCTCGATCGGAATCTTGTCCTCCTGCTCGGCGCCGAAAGCGTTGCCGTCGATGTATCTAAGAATGTAGTCTTCGTTTTTCCAGATGTACGTGGCCTCGAAGTATTTCAAGGTCAGCCCGACCTGAATATCCCTGATCGGGCTATCGTCCGACCGGCCGCGCTCGTGGATAAGGTGGTCCATGTAGAACATGAGACCGGCGTCGAATCCGACCGAGAACGCCTTCATCTCGGCGAAGGCGGAGTGAAGATAATACATCTTGGCGCCGGCGGCGAAGAAGTCCTCGAACCGCTTGGCGAAGATGATCGAGAAGTCGTGGTTGTTCATACTCAACTCGCGACCGAGTTTGTCGCCGTCGGCGTTGCGAACCTCGACCGAGCCCGACCCGGCAAATCGCCAGTGCAGCCCCAGAGCGGAGTTTCCCCGGGCCGGGAACATCAGGGTCACGTAGCCGACCTGACGACCAAGCTGCATGACTCGATAGGACGACGCGAACAGGCTGCGTTTGATACCGGCCATCCCGGCCGGATTGTAGATGGGGGCGGCGCCGTCGTTGGAGATAGCGCGGTAGGCGCCTCCCATAGCGGTGGGTCGGGCGCCGACCGGCACTTGGTAGAACGAGCCGGCGTAACCGCCGTCACCGTCGGCCGCCTCAATCACACCGCCCGGACCAAGGGTCAGCAACAGAGCCATCAGCACCGTTATGTTCATTCTATACATCGCTGCCTCCTCACGGTATTACGGCCAGTTTGCCCCAGCGCGTGTCGCCGTCTGAGAAGTCGATCTTGAAGTAGTACACACCGACGGCGACCAGTTCACCGCGGCCGTTATAGCCGTCCCAGGTGGCGCGGGAGCCGCCCGAGCCGGGGTAGATGCCCGGCGGATAGCTATGGTTGTCGATCACGCGCGCGACCAGGTTCATGGCGAAGTCATAAATCTCGATCGTCACGTTGGTCGGCGAGGTCACGACAAAATGAAAATCCACCAGCGGGTCGCGGACGTGGCTGAACGGCACGGGAAAGGCGTAGACCTCGTCGTCGCGCGTCGTCGAGTCGATGACAAAGAACGCCTGACCTTCGGCCAGACTGCTCAGCTCGAAGCGGACCGTGCGATCGTCGGTCCCCGCCCACAGATAGGGCGGACTCACTGCCACGCCGTAAACCGCCGCATCATAGCCGAGCAACGGCGCGCCATCGGCGTCGACCATGGCCACCGTATCCCATACGGTCGCGGTATCGTCATCGTTGTAAACCAAACCGCCGCTGGTGGCGGCAAAGACGCGGTCGCCGTCAAAGGCGAAGTTCCAGGCGAACTCGTCCCGGTAGAGCGCCTTCCATTTTCGCGCGAAGCCGACCGCCTGATCGATCGATTCCGGCGGCAACTCGACACCGTTCTCGTCCACCGGCGCCACCCGACCGACGCTGACGGCAACCGTGTCGCCGAATTCCCGGTGGCGGTTCGACACCCAAACGCGGGCGTAATCACCATCGACGTACTGGACGCCCAGGGCCGGGATGAAACTGCCTACCAACCCGCTCCCACTGCTTGACGGCGAGTGGGTCACGACGACGTCGGCGGCCAGGCTGTCGTTGTTCACGCGGATGATGCGATAGGCCCGCTCGCCGGCCCCCTCGAAGCCGAACGATACGGCAAAGCCGTTGTCCGAACCAAACAAAATGGTGTCGCCTCTGACTTCGATGGCGGTTATTATGTCGTCGGTGAGAGCGTCGGTGACGACGCCGTTCACTTTCTGCTCGACCTCGACAATTTCGCCCGGAAACAGGCCGGGGTTGTACCCCCCCGTAGTGAACCGGATGCCGGCGTGGCCGACTACATAGGCGGTGTCGTCGATGAAGTTGACGTCGTTGGTGACGACGTCCACTTGCAGTCGCAGCCAGCGGGTGCTGTCGATATTATGCCGACCCACGATCGGCCGTCCCTGCAGGGTGAGGGGACGGTGGATCGTCCAAACGGCCAGCGAATCGAGAATGGTATCTATATTCCCGGGGGGATCGATCTCTTTATAAGTGTAAAACGGTTGCCCCCTGGCCCGCACGATGCGCGTCGAACTGGCGTCCCCTTGCGACGTGGAGTCGTACTCCGGGAAGGAGTGAAACTCCTGCGAATCGATTACACCGGCTGGATCGAAATACAAAAGCGCCAGACCGGTGTCGGTCCCGGCCAGGAGCAAACCGTCCCGCTCCTGAACCGCATAAACGGAATTGACAACGTTGTGCCGAGCGCCGGGGTCCGTCGAGTCGATCAGGATTCGCTCCCAGGTCATCCCGGTATCGGGTGAAACCACTAGGCCGCCCTCCTGCGCCGCCATATAGAGACGCTCGTCAACGGCGGCAAAGTCGGAGATGGTGTCACCCTCGAAAGCGCCCGCGGAGGTGAACGACTCACCCCGGTCATCGGAGACGGCCAACCCGGTGGGCAACTTCAGCACCGGATCAATGGTCCCCACAAACAACCGCCCGCAGAAATCAAACACGGCCGATATGTGCGGCCCCGGCAGGCCGTCCTCAACGAATCGGCTGATATAGGGCGCGCCTGTGATTAGACCGCGCGTTAGACCGTTGTTGCCGGCGATGAAAAGATAGCTGCTGTCGGCGCATTCATCGCAGAAGGCGATACGATTGATTACCTTAGAGTACGGTTTCTCGCGGGGCGGCGCGTAAATGTACTCCAGCACCCCGGCCGCCGTGCCGGCCCAGACAATCAGGGTGTCGCCGTGAGAGGTGTCCGTGGCGCAGGAGAAATAACGATTGCGAAACGACGGCGCGCCGCCGGAGTTGAACTGGATCGAGTCAAGCGCGGAACCGTAGATGCGGCGCCAGTTGATACCGCCGTCCCGCGAGGCCAAGAAGCCGCCGGCGAAGGCGGTGAAGAACAGCCACTCTTCATGGCCGGTAATGTCGTAGATGACGCGATCGCCCCCCCAGACAAAGGAAATGTTCTGGTCCACGGTGGAAAAGTCGATCTGGGTCCAGTTGAGCCCGTTGTCGTCGGAATAGGATACGCCGTCGGAGAGAGTGTAGACTCGTTCGCCGATCACTTCACTGTGATTGGAACCGACCCACAAACGTTCGCCGACGGAGAATACGGCCGAAATATTGTCGCTGACCATCGGTTGGGCGCCGCCGGAGGTGGCGTTGTGGATCGACCAGGTCAGGCCGCCGTCAGCCGTGGCGTTCAGGCCTTCGCCGGTGGCCAGCCAGATGCCGCCGCCGTGTTCGATGATATCAATGGCGGTGTTGGTGAGGTAGCCGCTGTCGGGCGAGGTAAAGGCCGACGGCACCAGCGGCGCCGACGTCACTGCGGCCGCCGCAAACAAAAGCGACAGAACCAGAAAAACGGGCCGGGCGTTGATTCTCATGCGAGCATTCTCCCTCAAAGAAAACAGCCGCTGTCTCCGCCCCGGGCGAAGCTTGAGCGGCCGCTGATGTCAAAGGGTGCAGTCAATCTCCCAAATCCAATTGGGTTTTAGCGTCTTCCATCAATGTGCACAGGCCCGATAATACCTAATCCCGACTTACCAGGCAAGACAATTCGGCGGGCCGTGGTTGATCCAGTTCTTCTACCACTGAGTGTGTCGGACGTTCCGCCCCAAGTTCAACCGACCAGGCTTTTCTCGAAGGTCACCGCCCCCATTATCGAGTCGACGTAGAAGTAGCTCTCAGGATGGAAAGGAGCGAAGAACAGGTCCGCTCCGACCACTTCCACGTCGCTATGCTGAGCCAGCGTCCCGGCCAGGCGACCGAGTTCGGCCCGATAGGTGATGATACCGGCCAGCAGGCGCGCCTCGGCCAGACCGAGGCTGACCGGGTGACAGCGACAGTCGAAGCTCTCTACCGGCGTCAGGTCGATCCGGGGCAAGGCGGTGGACATCCTTTTGGCCAGACGGAACATGGCCTCGAAGTTGCCGGTGCGAAAAGCCGGCACCACCAGCCGGTCGGAACGGAACAGTCCGCCGAAAAGACGCTGCAACCGACCTTGCACCTCGGGCGCCATCTGCAGTGACCAGAAGGGGAACAATTGATCGCCCGCTCCGCCCTCGGTCGCCGCGACCGAGATCGAGCCGACACCTGCGGCCGGCTGCTCCAGCGAGACTATCTCATGGCAATTGTTGCACAAATAGATGACCGACGGCTCCGGCGGCAGGTCCTCGGCGCAGTTGGGGCAGCGGTGGAAATCGACGTCCAACTGCCCGAACTCCATTCGGGGCGGTTCCGCCGGGTTAACTTCGTCGCAATACTCGAGCCGGTCGATATGGTCCAAAAGCCGACCGGTCACGCCGTCGACGACGTACCGATTGAAGTCGCCCCCAGTGTATGACTCGACCACAACGCAGGGGAAGTAGACCAGCGAAGCCACGGGGCGATACAACTCGGTGCGGTTAACTCCGAAAGCGGCCTCATCAAGCTGAGCCAGACCGTTGACCCGCCGGAGCAACTCGTCGCGGGCGTCCGTCCACGCCTTAACGACCGGCAGAGGATCGAACCCATCCTGGGTGTTGTCCCGCGAGAACGGCACAAGTTTGAGATAGCTCGTTCTGACGCCGATGCCCCCGGGGATGCCGTCGAAGTTAACCCCGGCCGGCAGCGTCGTGCTGTAGGGCGTAAGGCTGATTTCGGTTTTTTCCGACTCCGTGACATGCTGCGGGTTGCCGTTTTCATCCAGTCCGTATTCGCGCGTTTCAACCCGATTGCGCACTTTCAAAAGAACGGCGTCAATCTTCCAGTAGGGATAGTAGAGGTGCTTGAACTGCAAATCGGAGCCGCTCAACGGCAGATCGTTTTCCTTGAGGTAGCGATCGATACCAAAACGCACCTCGCGCTGGGAGACTTTGGCCTGCACGAGGTAAGCGGGCGGCATCTCCGGCAGCGTCACCCGCAGCACCGACCCGCAGTGTTGGCAGGAAACGACGAAGAACTCCGACTCCAGCGCCAGTTCGCCGCCGCAGCCGGGACAGCCGACCCCGATATAAAAGCCGCTGAGGTTCTTATTTGTCCGCTTCGATTGCGTCATGGTCGCCTATCGCCTTGCCGCAAGCACCGCAGAATTTAGACCCCGGCATCACCTCGGCGCTGCAGTGCGGGCACTGTGCCCGGGCGTCCAACCGGTGTCCACAGAAGTGGCAGAAGTTGGCCTCCGACGGCAAGTCCTTGCTGCATGAGGGGCAGCGATTCTGCACCACCATAGGATGCCCGCAGCGGTAACAATAGCGCGACTGCTCCGGCGTTTCCGTGTGACATCCGGGACAGGTCACGGTCGCGATCGACTCGCGTTTGAGATCGGTCTGGTCGGGGGCGAACACCTTCGACATCATAGCCGGCATCATCAGTCCCACTCCGGCCGCCATCCCCATAGCCGATCCGGCCTGTCCGGCGCCGCCGGACGAACCCAGCCCTTTGGCCATCTCGAACTTGAGAAACTTGTCCAGATCACCCACCGCCTCCAGACCGGAGCGCTGGTCGATCATCTTGGCTACCTCTTCCGGCGGGGTGATGGACGAGATGAAGAAATCCACCAGTGCCATACCGTACTTCTCGAATTCGTTGGTCACGATTTCCTTGAACTGTGCGGCCAGCTCGGTGTAGATGGCCGGCAGGTCCAGAATAGAGTCGAGGTTCTCGCCCAGCAGGTCGTTCAAGCGGGCGATGATCATGTCGCGAAGGTAGCTCTGGATCTCGTCGGTGGTGTAGCGGGCCTGGCGACCCACGATCGAATTCAAAAACAACGGCGGGTTCTGGATGCGGATGGTAAAAGCGCCGTGTCCGCGCAGCCGAATCAACCCCAGCTTGCTATCACGAAAAGTCACCGGGTGCTTGGTGCCCCATTTCAGGTTGGTGAAAACCTTGAGATTGACGAAATAGACCTCGGCCCGGAACGGCGAGTTGAACCCGAATGGAAAGGCCAGCAGTCTGGTCAGAATCGGCAGGTTCAACGTCGATAAAGTATGCCGCCCGGTCGAGAACGAATCGGCCGCGTGACCGTTCTTGAAAAACATGGCCATCTGGCTGTCGCGCACGATCAACTGCGCCCCCATCTTGATGTCGGCCGAACCCTCTTGCGGAATACGATAGATCATCTCGTCGCCGGTCGGGTCAACCCATTCCAGAATTTCGATCAACAAACCCATGATATCTCCCGGAAGTCGTGTTATAGTCTTACTCGATTTGTCGTCACCAAACGGTCTGAGCTTGAATTCTGACAGCAGGCCCAATGCGGTTGTTCCGACAGCCGGTTACGCCGGTCCCTGCACTCGACGCCGTCGAGGCTGTGACCGGGCGTTCTTGTGGCGGCCGAATCTTCATATTCGGCCGCATGCCCCTCAGCACCTCAAGACGCAGCGGGCACAATGGCCGATCTGCGCCGCCGGTGGTCGACCACAAATAATTTGACACATCAGCCCGGTCGTGTGTATATAGACCAAAAGGCATAACGGAAGGGACCGAATTGTTGATACATCTGCGTAGAATCCTGCCGCTAATGGTCGTCGCGACCGGCCTTCTCGGTCTGATGATGCCGGGCTGCGACGAACTGGTCACCGAAGTAAATGAGTTCACCATTGCCGGCCACCCCACGGCTGAGTTTGCCCTGGACACCGACAGCACCAATTGTCTCGATAGCGGCTATTATTGTCAGAGCGACAGCGGCTGCGTCCCGCTCGCCGTCAGGTTCCTGGACCTGTCGAACGGCCCGCACGACGAGTGGATCTGGAGTTTCGGTGACGGCACGGTTGACACCGTGGACAGCACTGACACCGCCGGCATGAACCCCATCCACGTTTACCGCGAAGCAGGCACCTACACGGTTTCGCTGACCATCCTGGATCACACCGTCGATGAGGAACCGGGCGTCGATACCGAGGTCAAGAAACGCTTTATTATAGTTGGGACAACTATCGACAGCTTCTCCGCCGTCCCGGACTCCGGCTGCCCGGGACTCGAGGTCGCGTTGGCGCCTCGGGGTCACGGCGGCGCAAACAGGTTTGTATGGCATTTCGGCGACGGTCAGGTGGACTCAAGCAAAGGTGATACGACGCATGTGTATGACTCTGTCGGTGTCTTCTCGTGCACTCTCATTGTGAGGGGAGCGGAGTGTGGTGATCTGACAGTAGTGTACGACAGCCTCATAAACATCACTGCATGTCCGCAGCCCCGTATATGGGCGGACAAATTCCAGGGCTGCAAACCGTGTACCGTCCACTTTGAGGACAGCACTGACTACCGAGGCGTCGACAGCGCCAGTATCGTAAGGGAGTGGCATTTCGCTGATACCAGCGCCAATCGCGATACGTTCACCTACGTTTTCGAGGAGGCCGGAAAGTATGTCGTGTCTCTGACGACCACCAGCGAGGGGGGGACCGCGACCGACACTTTGGACGACACAATCATGGTTTGGGGGCCTGCTTTTGGCCTGATCACGGCGAATGGAGGCGTCAACCTTGTCCAGGGATGCGTGGATGATCTGTGGTTGTTCTATGTGGATTTTGAGGCCGTGTTTCCGGATACAGTTGACATCGACTCGTTTGACAGTCTGGTGTGGTATTTCGGTGACAATCACAGAAGCAGCCCGGCTGATCCGATGCCGACAAAAATAAGCCACCCCTATGACACTGCCGGTGAGTATACGGTCACCCTGTTGTCTTACGGAAAGTGCGCAGCCGACACGGCTATCGAGCATTCCATCATCAAGTTCATCTGTGCCGACAACAGGTTTGAAACCTCCCTGGCCAGCTTCATTGTCGGACCGGATGCGGATACAATCGCCGACGGCATTCAAGGCGACACGTCCGTCGTATTCACGTTTAGAGACACTACCCCCATCTCAGGGCTCACGTGGAGTTGGGATTTCGGAGACGATATTTCGGACACTCTGCAGGAAGTGACACATCAGTACTCCGACACGGGGACTTTTGTCGTGACCCTGACCCTTGCCAACTGCTGCAACGACACGACGCTAACCGATACTATAGTCATCGACACCATGACCACGGAGGCGACTTTCCGCAGGTACAAGGACCCGCCGAACAGACGCTGACAAACTGACAAAATCAAAACATAGCCGGGTCCTGGTCTCTCCAACATACTAGACACGACCCGGCTTTCGATTGTCTGAACCGTTCCGGGCTTGCCGGAGACAGAATTATGTGAGAGATTACTGTCATGGCAAGACAAAGCAGGTATTCACCGGAGGTCCGGGAACGGGCCGTGCGGATGGTTGAAGAGCATCGCGAGGA